>Ga0265297_10001102_pt1 | contig 66877 bp, 75 predicted proteins | sample Munlanlwell13791_FD_192502 | JGI IMG/M metagenome (GOLD analysis project Ga0265297, IMG submission 192502) | Leachate microbial communities from a municipal landfill in Southern Ontario, Canada - Leachate well 137-91 | ecosystem: Engineered > Solid waste > Landfill > Unclassified | place... | reverse complement strand
CGACACCAAGACCAGATCTCGGTATGCTCGCTCTCCGACTCTACAGACACCTGATAAAGGTCTACCTTTTCTAAGTCATGCAGCCAAAAACAACTCATCACATCGCGCAGATTTCGTATTAGCTGGTTTAGACACTCTATCAGTGTATCTATGGGGTGAACTGAATAATTTGGGGTGATTTTGCCTAAGACACGCGAGTAAGATGCCCAACCATGCCTGTCAATCTTGAAGTCAAACTCTCCACTCTCTATGAGTAACCGCGTATCGTACGTCGTCTGCCGCACGGTCTCAAAGGATAGCTCTGCTTTACCTAGATCCGAAGCAACGCTATAGGGGCCGCCATCTAGCCGAAGTGGGTATGGCAAACTAGCGGTCACTTTGTATGATACCTGATCAAAGTATTTCTTCATCTTGGCGTTTGCCTGTCTGGTCGATTCAGTCATTCGCGTTCTTGGAACCATTATACATCTGACCGCCTGCTCTTAGAAGTCTTCTAAACCTGGAAAAACCGCCAAGTGCGAAGTGAGATCGAACATAACCGAGAATTGCTAAGCGCCAAAGGCCACTATTTTTATAGACAAATGCTCAGTTATATCAGGGTTGTGGTTCTTTATCTAACCACCAACTATTCACGCACTCTTTCCGACCGTCGTCGAACATCACCCAATATTGGCTTCCTGATTCATACTGAACTATTGTGCCTTTGCGTCCACTGAAACTAGCCTTTTTGTCATTTCCAATGATTTTGTCGCCAACTTTGAATTTTCTCTTTGCCATTTAACCCCTTACTCCCTTATTTACAGTTGGTTCACTCATTATAGAACATCTTGACAGAATATGGGCAGATCCATAGAAGGATGAACATTTGTCAGGATTGTTGGGTTAAATTCCGTCATTTTGTTCAATCTGAACAGATAAACCAGGATATTACCATATTCACTAAGCTCTTCATTTGACTTTAGCTAATCATGACAGTATCCTAATCATCGACTCTCATTCTTAAAATAAACTATAAGGTAAGCTAAGATGAGCAAATTTATCGATAAACTAAATCAAATCTACAAAACTGCAGCGCCGGCTATGGGTTTTCGCAAGTCAACTTCAGAAGCAGAGTTACCCACCATGCTGCTGGTTTCCAACCTATCCAAGTCAGGTGCTAAAAAACCCAAAAGCCTGACTGACAGCGGGATTGATGCCGCAGTGGTCAGCAGCGGCAGCACGGACATTGATAGCTTTAAAGAACTGTTGAAAACTATAGGTGACATTCCCCTGGGGTTAGTAGTTGAAGAAAGCAGTACACCGGAAACAATAAGGGAAATAGTTGACGCAGGGTGCGACTTCGTTATCTTCGGGCTACAAACTCCAGTAGAAACCATAAACAAAGAGGGATTAGGCAAGGTACTTAAAATAGAGCCGTCGCTGACACCCACCATGGTCAGAGCTATCAATGAGCTGAGTCTACCGATAGATACGGCGCTCATTGCTGGCGATGATGCTACGATTACTATCGAGCGCCTGCTCAACTGCCAGCTTTTTGCAAGCTTGCTGAACAAGCCGACATTGATAAATGTGAACTCATCTTTAACCAGCAGTGAGTTAAGCAGTCTGCACGGAACCGGAGTAAAAGGATTAATCCTTCCCGACGGAACTCTGTTAAAAGTTTTTGCCGAACTAAAGAAGGCAATCAGCAGCCTCCCCAAAGCTCCCAAACGTAAAACAGGCGCTGGCGTCTTGCTTCCTCATATCAGCGTCCAGCCGGAATCCAAAGTGGAAAAGGTTGAAGAGGAAGAAGAGGAAGAGGACATCTAGCCACTTAATTTTTCTCGATATGATTTCCAGATAGAATACCAGCTACCTCAGTTCTATTCTTACAATTTAAAATTATGACTTCGAGTTTCGGACTATTTCTGCTATCGGCGGTAGGCATATCCCTGTCCGGCGTTATGGCTCCCGGCCCGCTTACTGCGGCAACTATAACCAAGGGATACCGGGACAAATATGCCGGCAGCTTTATCGCCCTGGGCCATGCGGCTATCGAATTGCCCATTATGGCGTTAATTTACTTTGGATTTGCCCGATTTATCAGTTCACCTGAAGTCAAAAACATAATCGGCCTGGCAGGCGGTCTGTTGCTTATTTTCATGGGAGCTATGCTGTTCCGAACCATGCGTAAGGCAGTGGGAAAAACTACCGATTTACCTTATAACTCGCTGGTCACGGGTGTTGTGATGACCGGGGCCAATCCCTATTTTTTCCTTTGGTGGGCAACCATTGGCATAGCTTTGATTTACGGCGCTGCTGAGTTCGGGATTTTCGGGCTGGTTATTTTTGCCATTGTCCACTGGGCATGTGACTTATTCTGGGAGCAACTCATTTCCTACACGGTATTCAAAACAAAGCATTTGTGGACAATAAAAGTTCAGAGGATCATTTTCGGTATTTGTGCTCTGGTCTTAATAGGATTTGGAATCTGGTTCCTGGTCTCGGTTATTCCGGGCTGGTTTTCCAGCTAGGAAACATGCTGCATTGCCTGGAAATATTTACCTTCGGTTTTAATCGAAGGAGCGATTACCATTTTCACTTTTTGCATATCCTTAATGGTAAGAGCGCCGCAGACACCCATGGACGTGCGCAAAGCCCCAATGAGGTTTTCACTTCCATCAGTCATCGAAGTAGGACCGAACAGCAATTGCTCCAGGGTGATATTGGTACCGACTTTGACACGAGTACCCCTGGGTAACTCACGATGAGGATGTGCCATACCCCAGTGATAACCTCTCCCCGGAGCTTCTTTCGTTTTTGCCAGCGGCGAGCCAATCATGACAGCATCAGCGCCCGAAGCAAAACATTTGCATAAATCACTGCCTATGCGAATTCCGCCGTCTGTGATAACGGCTACATACTTACCGGTCTCTTTAAAATATGCTTCACGAGCCGCAGCGCAGTCCATGGTAGCCGTTACCTGGGGAACTCCGATACCAAGGACTTCTCTGGTAGTGCAGGCAGCACCGGGACCAACACCAACCAGAATTCCATCTATGCCTGTTCTCATCAGCTCTAGAGCAACGCTATAGCTAACACAATTACCCACCAAAATAGGCAATTTTGTTGTTTCAACTAATTCAGAAAAGACAAGTCCGTGGTAGCTTTTAGAAATATGGCGAGCCGTGGTAACCGTTGACTGTACCACTAAAATATCGGCGCCAGCTTCCTTAGCTACCGGAGCTAATTTCTTGGCATTAGCGGGAATTACTGAGACAGCACACACGGCGCCTGCCTTCTTGATAGTTTGAATACGCTCAGCGATAAGGTTTTCCTTAACGGGTTGAGAATAAACTCTTTGCATCAAAGCCGTAACTTCTTTATCTGATGCTTTTGATATTTCTTCTAAAATATCATCAGGATTTTCATATCTTGCCTGAACCCCATCCAGATTAAGTACAGCCAGCCCACCCAGCTTGTTGAATTTAATAGCCATTTTGGGGTCAACCACAGCATCCATAGCCGAAGCTAAAATAGGAATATTAAAGGTAAATTTACCAATGGTAAAACTGGTATTTGCCTGATCGGGATTGACGGTAACATCCCCTGGCACAATAGCAACTTCGTCAAAACCATAAGCACGTTCCATTTCTTTAAATTTGGGGATATTCATGTTCATCTCTCCTGGAGGTATTGGCAGAAATATAGCAAAGGCTATAAACAAAGTCAAATGGATACAGAACTAGACCATTTTGCCTTAATTGATATATAATATCGCAATCAAATTGTGTCTGCGCTCTATGTTATTGCTACCCCCATAGGTAATTTGGAAGATATCTCTTTACGGGCTTTACGCCTATTAGGTCAGGTAAAATTGATTGCTGCTGAAGATACACGCACAACACGCCATCTGCTAAACGCCTATAATATAAAGGCGTCTATAACCAGCTATCATGAGCATAATAAAAAGGCCAAGCTCGGTTACATCTTAGATTGTCTGAAGGAAGGTGACGTAGCCCTTGTGTCAGAAGCTGGTATGCCCGGAATAAGTGATACAGGTTACGAACTCGTCTCAGCGGCTATTGAGCGTGGCATTTCGGTGGTACCCATACCGGGTGCTTCGGCAATAATAACAGCTCTGGTAGCTTCAGGATTGCCATCAGACCAGTTTCTCTACCTCGGTTTTTTGCCAAGGCGTAAAGGAGAAAAACAACGGCTTCTGCAATCAATAGCAAGCGAACCGAGAACCATAGTTGCCTTTGAAGCTCCTCATCGACTCGTGAGTACACTTAAAGATGCCCTGGAAATTTTGGGAGAAAGGCAAGTAGCAGTCTGTCGCGAGTTGACCAAGATACACGAGGAAGTATTCAGGGGCACATTGAGCCAGGCCATCGTACATTTCACCCAACCCAGAGGTGAATTTACCCTGATCATTGAAGGTGCCAGACAAAAGAAAGCAGAGATTAACGAACATACGACAATGGAACTGAAAAAACTTTATCGACAAAGAACTACAGCTAAAGAAGCCGTGACCAGGCTATCAAAGACAAGCGGAGTTTCCAAAAAGAAACTTTACCAGGCCTGGGTAAAGCTTACGGAAGGAGAGGGATAATGCGACGTGGATGTATCACCATAGGTGAAATGAATTGCGATATTTGCAAGCGCAATATCGAACACGGACAACGATACCTGCTTATAGTTGACAATGAGGAAAAAGAAGATGAAAGACAGCATATCTGTGTAGATTGCTGTTTGAAAAAAGGATATGCTTCCTGGATAACTGAGAAGGGAGAAAAGGTGCTCACCTTTTTCGGGGAGTCGTCATAATTCGTGTTGCAGTCCACGATAACAAAGGAGCAGAGATATATAGTTGCCGGAACACATTTTAGTCGCCGTTGCCTGGCCCTATGCTAACGGCTCACTTCATTTAGGTCATATTGCCGGAGCCTATTTACCCGCAGATATTTTCGCCCGCTACCACCGTCTCAAAGGTAATAAAGTGCTAATGGTTTCCGGCAGCGACCAGCACGGAGCACCGATCACTATACGCGCCGAACAGGAGAAAAAAACTCCGCAGGAAATAGCATCAAAATATCATCGGGAATTTCTTGATAACTGGCAAAAATTAGGCATCTCTTTCGATCTGTTCACCAGTACCGGCACTCCAAACCACACTGAAGTAGTACATGATATTTTCCTTAAATTATTGGATAAGGGCTATCTTTATAAAGAAACCACTCCACAAGCATATTGCCCGCAATGTCAGCGCTTCATGCCCGATCGCTATGTCGAAGGTACCTGCCCATTCTGCCAGTTCCCCAATGCCAGAGGCGACCAGTGCGATGAATGCGGTAAAACACTGAACCCCAGCGAGCTGATCAACATTCGCTGCCGTATCTGTTCCACTGCCCCCCGTTTTGAGAATTCCGAGCATTTTTTCTTCCGCCTGAGCTCTTTCGAGGACAAGCTGAAGTCCTGGGTAAAGAACCAGACCCGATGGCGACAGAATGTACTTAATTTCACCATGGGCATCCTGGACAGCGGCCTTAAGGACCGGGCAATAACCCGCGACCTGGAATGGGGTGTAACCGTACCGCAACCCGGCTTTGAACGGAAGCGTATTTACGTATGGTTTGAGGCGGTTATCGGCTATCTATCGGCCAGTAAAGAGTGGGCATCTTCTCAGAACGATGCTTCCGTCTGGAAACCGTTCTGGAGCAAAGAAGCCAGGAGTTTTTATTTCATCGGCAAAGACAATATCCCTTTTCATACTATTATCTGGCCGGCAATGTTGATGGGATACGATGAGCTATCTCTGCCGACCGACGTTCCCGCCAATGAGTTTCTGACGATAGAGGGCAAAAAGCTTTCCACCAGCCGTAACTGGGCAATATGGCTTCCCGATTACCTTGAGAGCTATGACCCTGACCCGCTGCGATATATACTGTCCATCAACATGCCCGAAACCGGGGACACGGATTTTTCCTGGCGCGAGTTCCTCCGCCGCAACAATGATGAACTGGTAGCTACTTACGGTAATCTGGTGAACAGAGTCTTGACCTTCACCAATCGCAATTTCAACGGAACGGTACCTGCTGCCGGAGAGTTTGACAGTCAGACTAATGAATTGATCAGCAAGTCAGAAGAAACTCTGAAAGACGTAGACAAATTTATTTACCAGTGCCATTTCAAAGAAGGCATCAAAGCAGCCATGGCACTGGCTCAAGAGGTTAACAAATATCTCGATGACAAAGCTCCCTGGAAGATTATCAAACAAGATCAGCAGGCCGCAGCTATAGCCATTTACGGGGCTTTGACCGCAATATCAGCTTTAAAAACCGCACTTTATCCCTACCTGCCTTTTAGCTCACAAAAACTCCACCAATATCTTGGATTCGAGGGCAGTATAGAATCCGGCAGTTGGAAATTTCAACCGCCTCAGCCGAACTGTAAACTACCCACACCACAACCATTGTTCAGCAAGTTGGATGACAGTATCATAGATAAAGAAATGAGCCGGCTTGGAAGTGCAAGATGAATCTCGATGATATTTATAAACCTATAAAAGACGATCTGGAGAAAGCCGAGCTGAATTTGAAGTCAGTAGCTAATGTTGACATTCCTCTGCTATCACAGCTACTGGAGTATCTACTAAAAACCGGCGGAAAAAGAGCCAGGCCATCACTCACATTGCTTTCCGGCAAATTTTATAAATACGACCTTGATAAACTTATACCAATGGCGACTGCGGTAGAGCTTCTTCACAATGCTACGCTGGTCCACGATGATATCGTCGATAATGCCCCCATCCGCCGTGGTGAAAAGTCGGTCAGCCAGGCCTGGGGACAGGCCAGCGCACTACTCTTAGGCGACTACCTATTTGCCAGAGCAGGCAGCCTGGTAGCCAGCACAGGGAATCTAAGGGTGGTGAAACTTTTTGCTCAAACTCTTATGACTATTTCCGCCGGGGAACTGGCTCAGATAAACGTCGCTTTCGATAAAAAGCGCTCCCTTGAGCATTATTACGGTTGGATAAGTGCCAAGACTGCGTCCCTTTTTGCCATGGCAACCGAGTCAGGAGCTGCTTTAAGCCAGGCTCCGGAAAGTGCCATAAACGCATTGAAAGACTATGGGCACAACTTCGGCATGGCGTTTCAAATAATAGATGATGTCCTCGATTTTACCGGTCACGAGGCTGAACTGGGCAAGCCGGTTGGTTCTGACCTGATCGAAGGAGCAGTAACCCTGCCCTCAATACTTTTCGCCGAATCCGATCCCGATGGCAAGCTGATTAAAAATATAATTGAAAATAAAGAAACTGAAAAAGTTCCGTATATAGTGGAGAAAATACGCAATTCATCGATTATCGGAGAATGCATGACTATAGCTTCTGACTTTTGTTCTAAGGCCTGCCGCGCTCTGGAAATATTACCTGATAATGATGCCCGCCATGCCTTACAAGATCTGGCTACTTATATTATTCAGCGGAGAAAATAAAGAAACCCGACACACCTCTTAAGATTCAAGCGGGCTCATAAATATCCCGCTCTTTGGTAATACCACCCACCTTAATCCTATCGATAATATACTGGCAGGCTTCGAAAGCCTCTTTGCGTCTGGTGGCAACCACTACCACCACTAAAGCAATTTCCCCGACTTTCAACTTGCCTACCCTGCGGCAAATAGCGACATCCCGGAGCTGCCATTTTTGTTTAACTTCAGAGGCTATATCATTCAGTTTTGCCTCGGCATCGCTTCCACAGGGCTCTATCTCCAGAAAAGAAACTTTTTCTCCCTCTTTACTGGTATTGCGTACCGTGCCAACGAAATTAACCAGAGCACCGCAATCATCCCGGTATAGACCTCTGACTATAGATTCAGGCGATATAGGTTCTGAAGTAAGTTTTATCATAGGACACCAGACCAAAGACCAACGTCAACAGCGGATTCTTTTACGAAGCCATGCTGGTTCTCAGTTCAGTAGACGGCAGAGGCTCTTTCATCAGCGCTTCAAACGCTTCGTCATCGATGGTCTCCACAGTCATAAGCCGCTCGGCAATCAGCTTCAGCCTTTGCTTACCTTCCGTCAGGATTCTTTTGGCTGTTTCATGAGCACGCTGAATTAACCCATGAACTTCCTCGTCAATTTGCAGAGCAACCTTTTCACTATAGTTCCGCTGCTCCGTTATTTCCCGCCCCAGAAAAACAAGCTCTTCTCGTTTGCCGAAAGTTCGAGGGCCCAACTTCTCACTCATCCCATACTCAGTTACCATTTTGCGGGCAAGTTTAGTTGCCTGCTCCAGGTCATTTTGAGCACCGGTACTAATTTCACCAAAGGCGATCTCTTCAGCAGTCCTGCCAGCCAAACTCACCGCCAATACATCTTCAAATTGAGACCGTGTCCACAAACGGCGATCTTCAGCAGGCAAGAATCGTGTCCAGCCTCCCGCCATACCCCTGGCTACTATAGATACTTTATGTACTGGATCGGCATTCGGTAACATTTTAGCTGCCAGAGCATGTCCCGCTTCATGATAGGCAGTAATTTCTTTTTCCTTTTGACTGATTATCCGCCCTTTCCTTTCAGGACCTGCGATGACACGGTCAATGGAATCTTCTAATTCTTTAGTACCGATTTCTTTAAGATCACGTCTGGCAGCCAGAATAGCCGATTCATTTATCAGGTTAGCTAAATCAGCACCACTGAATCCCGGTGTCTGCTTGGCTATAACCTCGAGATTGGCACCTCTAGATAAAGGCTTCCCCTTGGCATGAACATCAAGTATAGCTTTACGACCGCTTATATCCGGCTGGTCGATTACTACATGACGGTCAAAACGACCGGGCCGCAGCAAAGCCGGATCAAGGATGTCAGGACGATTTGTTGCTGCCAGGACAATAATATTAGTATTGGTATCGAAACCATCCATCTCAACCAGTATCTGATTTAAAGTTTGCTCTCGCTCGTCATGGCCACCACCTAACCCAGCACCCCGATGTCTTCCTACGGCATCAATCTCATCAACAAAAACAATACAAGGAGTATTTCGCTTAGCCTGATCAAAAAGGTCTCTGACCCTCGAAGCACCAACACCAACGAACATTTCCACGAATTCGCTGCCGCTGATAGAATAAAATGGTACTCCTGCTTCACCGGCGACTGCCTTGGCTATCAGCGTCTTTCCGCAGCCTGGAGGCCCAACCAAAAGGACACCTCGAGGGATACGAGCACCAAGAGCTTGAAATTTTTGAGGTTCTTTAAGAAACTCCACTATCTCTTGCAGTTCTGCCTTAGCTTCATTGACTCCAGCAACATCTTCAAAACTAACAGTAGGTTTGCTGCCGCTGGTCAATCTGGCTCGACTCTTTCCAAAATTAAAGGCCTGGGTATTAGCTCCACGGGCAGAACGGAATAAGAAAAATAGTAACAATCCAAATAAGATAAGTGGCAAGAAACCGATTAAAATACCCCCCCAATCAAAACCCCCCGTCTTGACATCAAGACTTACTTTCCCGTCTTCAAGCGCTACCCCCGAAGCTTTAAGAACATCCATAAGCTCTTTGGTACTGCCAACAAAGGATGTCTTAATAACTTCCTTACCTTTTAATAATCCTGTGAGGATATCGCCTTCCTGCTGAATAGTATCGATTTCGCCATTATTAGCTTGTTTAACTAATTCATTGAAACTGACCTCTTCCGGACCTTTGGAAGAAGATAAAAAACTGAAAGCCAGAGCTACTATGGCTATAAGAATAACCAGATAGAATAAACTACCTTGCCACCATTTTCTCATATCAAGCCTTTTTCCTCTGGACTAATTATAACAGAAACCTGTACGTGCGGGAAAAATACCTTTTCAAAGCTACTTACATTAGACACTATCACACTATATAATTAAAGCCATATTGACAATCTTCGCAACGTGGATTAAATTAACAGGTAAATATCTTTACAAAATACGACTTTTGCTTTAATACAAAGAGGAGTATACCATGTCAGCTAAAGAAGAACCAAAGAAAAATGCTGCCGAAAATTTCGGCAAAATGATCGAATCCTTTGGTAATGCCATAAGCCAGATATTCGAAGACCCTGAATTAAAAGAAAAAGCCAGAGAATTCGGGAAAAGCGCTGCCGAATCAGCAGAAACCTTTGCCAAGAGATTTAAAGACGAAGAGGTGAAAGCCAAGTTTAGAGAAGCAGGAAAAGCCGCTCAGGATTTCGGAAATAGCCTGGCTGATACTTTCAGAGATGATGATAAAAAGTAAGAGGAAATTTCCGGTCAATCGTATATATTTTGAAATATGTTATAATTGTTATAGCTAAGTTGTATTTAACAAAATCGGCAGGGGGTAGTTAAGTCTGGAATCTATAGAAATAGCCCGTAAAGTTGTAGAGTCTGCTTCGGATAAGCAGGCTGACAACATCGTAATGCTGGATATTAGAAGCATCTGTTCCTTTGCCGATTATTTTGTTATATGCAGTGGCGACAGCAACCGCCAGCTCGAAGCTATAAGTGAAGAAATTAGTAAAACCTTAAAGGCCGATGGCGTCATGCCCCATCACAGCGAGGGTACCGCCGATTCGGGATGGATTTTAATTGACTTCGGCGGTGTCATAGTTCACCTGTTCTCAGCACAGCAGCGGGAATACTATCGTCTGGACGAACTGTGGAATGAGGCAGTACCTGTAATCAGGATCCAGTAACCCACCTGTCTATGTCCCTGGAATAGCTCAGAATCTCTTCAGGCGAGAAGAAGATACTTATCTCCTTGGCAGCGTTTTCTATAGAATCCGACCCGTGTACCAGATTCTGCTGAAGATCGATAGCAAAATCGCCTCTAATCGTACCCGGTAAGGCTTTAGCCGCATTGGTCTCGCCCATAGTTTGCCTTATAACTTCCACAGCATTTTTGCCTTCAAAAACAGCAGCAATAATGGGGCTTGATGTAATAAATTTAACCAGATCGTTAAAGAAGGGTTTATTTTGATGGACAGCATAATGGCGTTGCGCCAGGGCTTTGTCCATCTGAATCATCTTCATGGCTACAATCCTGATACCGCGCCTTTCCAAACGTGCAATAATCGTCCCGGACAATCCTCTCTGTACAGCATCGGGTTTAATCAGCACTAGACTTCTTTCCATTCTAAAAGCTCCTTAGTTTTCTTTATTTTAACCATTATCTCATAATTGTCTACGGTACTTTGCGCTGGGTAATCGGCGGTTGGCGCAGGTACAATGGTTGCAGGTTTGCCGGGTTATCCTGCTCACCCTTTTTAAATCGCTGCCAGCCCAATATAGCCAGGTTGCTGGCATGGCGCAATCTGGCCGCCGCATCGGGTATCACGGCTTTATTACCCAGCTTCTGCCTCAATTCCTGAATAACAGGCTCCGGAATCTCGCCGCAGAAAATCGTTTCATCTTCAATACGCTGGCACAACATATCCGCAGTGGTGATATGCTCTTCTTCCAAACAGCGCCACTCACCATCCTGTCGATAAAAAGCCGTAGCGATCTCACCGCGACCAGCATTGTGAACAGGGCACAATAACAGTTTGGTGAAGGCAAAAGGATAAGCTTCTATTTCCAGAGTACTTATGCCTAATAGAGGAATTTTCAAGGCGAAGGCCAGACCTTTGGCCGTGCTAATACCCACCCGGAGCCCATTGAAGCTTCCCGGACCTTTAGCCACAAAAATAGCGCACAGAGACTTCCGATCGACATTCATCTGGCTGAGCATACGCTCTATATTCGGCACCAGTTCCACGGTATGTCTCTGCGCCGAATGCCAGGTCAGTTCAGCTATAGTAGCACCTTCATGAGACAGAGCAATTCCGGCGAAATCGGTTGAAGTATCTATGGCTAATTCCATGTTTTCAATTCTTCCCTGAGAGATTCCAGCAATTGTAAATAGCGCTCCCCATTAGCACTCACTTCCAGAGAACGATCAGTAGTCGAAATAAAATCGAGCTTTATGGATAAATTTTCTCGTGGCATTACATCCATGCCCTTCTCTGCCCATTCCACTACACATATGCCCTCACCGTAAAAATACTCCTCAAGCACCAGGTCGATAACCTCTTCAATTCGGTCAAGCCGGTACAGGTCAATATGATATAAAGGAAGCCTGCCATGATATTCTCTGACTATGACAAATGAAGGGCTGAAAGCATATTCTTCAACTCCCAATCCCCAGGCAATACCCTGTGTCAGGCAAGTCTTGCCACTCCCTAAATTACCGGTAAGCAAATATATATCGCCTGCCTGAGCCAGCTCACCCAAATGTTTACCCAGACTCTGAGTCTGTTCCGGACTATGTGTAATGAGCCGAAAAGCTGTCTTCTTCATTATTCATGTACCTAGTTTAAAATGGTCCCAGCCGCCGCTTTCTAAAGAAATGCTTTTACCATCTGCATCGGTTATAGTTACCTGACCTGGTAACCCCTTGATTACTTCGCCGATAACAGTCACAGGACAGGACAATGCCTTTACCACCTTTTCCATGACTTTACTGTTTGCGGCAAATAATAATTCATAATCCTCGCCACCACCCATAACCAGTTGCTGGTAATCATCCTTAAAAAAAGTTCGTAGTGAGGAATGTACCGGCACCGATTCTTGCTCTATTCTGGCGCTGACCTTGCTGGCTTCACAAACATGCCTTAAATCGGCAATTAAACCATCGCTGATATCTATTGCAGCCCTGACGCCACATTGCAATAGCATTTGACCTGCCTCAACCCTGGGTACAGGTTTAAAATGAGCTTCTCTCAGAAGTTTGCTTGTCTCACTATCAAAATTCAGACCTTTCCCCAGCATCCTTAGCCCTGCAGCCGAAAGCCCTGTATAACCAGTAATTGCTATCCGGTCACTAACTCTGGCAGCCGAACGGGTGAGTTCACTTTTACCCTTCAACTCACCCAGAACCGTGACCGTAATCATCACTTTGCTGGCAGATGAAACATTTCCGCCAACTATGGCAACGCCAAACCGATTGCTGATATCTACCATACCCTGATACAGCTTTGCCACACAATCAGTATCAAGATCGCCGGGCAGAGACAGCGAGACCAGCGCATATCGAGGAATACCGCCCATAGCAGCAATATCGCTTAAATTCACCGCTATAGATTTCCAGCCCAATTCCTCCCAGGTAACAATACGTAGATCGAAATGCACATCCTCAATCAGGCTATCAGTGGTCGCCAGTTGGACAGAGCAATGGCATTTCCAGGCAGCAGCATCATCACCAATGCCGATGAGTAAATCTTTAGACGAGACAAGTTCGGGGCTCCCGTACCTATCTATAACATCTACAAGAAGCCCGATTAAACCGAATTCGCCCAGTTCCGAAACCTTCACGGCTGGATTATAGCATACGCTCCGAATCTTAGGGTAAAACAGAGCTTGTTGCGAAATCCTCAGACTTCCACGCCACTCCACCTCACAATAAAGGTTTTAAATCTGCCTCCTGGCTTTTGACCCTTTCCGATTTCTTTAACAGGCTATAGGTCTGAGGAATATCAAACGACTTACCCTCCAGTAAATCATTTACAGTACGAAGTTGGATCTTAAGATAATTTCTATTCCAGAGTTCCGATTGGTAGCTCCCAGCATGAACGGTATCAGTAATCATACCCAATGTTGGTTTATGTAAAGTAATCAATAGTCCTATAGCTGCCCCCTCTTTCTCAATAAGACCGACCATATCATCGATCATACCCCGCACCAAATAGGTGCTACCTTTTATTTGCACAACAATTGTCCCTTTTTTATTGCCTATCTCGGCAAATCCCAAAATGCCCTCAATTCCACCATTCCGTATTCTGGGTTTAGCACCCACTAAACTTAACGCCCACAATTCGAATTCCCGCTCATTTTTACTCCATAAAGCTTTTGCGGAAGCAACATCACAAGGATTACCCAATAGCTCATATGAATCTTTTATAGATTTCCCGTAGCTATCTTTCAACCTTTGCTCTGTTAAATAAATAGCAAGTTGAGTAATATCAATACCAATCCATCGGCGTTTCAACTTTTGGGCAGCAACAATTGAAGTTCCACAACCGCAAAACGGATCAAGTATTATGTCGCCTTCATTACTGCCAGCTTTAATTATTCGCTCTAACAACGCTATAGGTTTTTGGGTATGATAACCCAGGCGCTCGGCAGCTTTTAAACTTATGGGGGAAATATCGATAATCATATCTGGATTAGCGATATCGTCAGTCCAGTGCTTGTTACCAGCATCTTTATTGCAAAAGCTTGCCTTATAACTCTGAATACGCCCCAGATACTGTGGATTCCAGTTGCATTGGCTGGACTTCGAATAGCACAGTATTACATCGTGAACATTGTCACCTTTCTTTGCATCACTTCGAGCTGCAGCACGTTTCCAGACAATCGCATTCCGAAGGTTTTCTTTGCCAAAAATCGCATCCAGGATTTCCTTCAGATAATAAACTGCTTCATAATTACAATGCAGACATATAGAACCTGTAGGCTTTAATACCCTGTGCAATTCCAACAAACGAGTCGCCATCAGCTCAAGATTAACAGGTATATTCTTTGATGCTTTACCTTTTTTTTTGTCAGGCAATTTTATCAATTGGGCTATATCCGGCACATTGCTGCCCATCTCATTCAGTGCTAATGCCGATACTTCTTTATCCCAATTCCAGATATCATCAAATGCTAACAATTGCGTTTGTGATTTCTTTCCACTATTCCCCTTAGAATTTGCACCATAATCAGCATCACTATTAAAAGGAGGATCCAGATAAATAAGGTCTACTAATTCACCGGGGAAATGGTCTTGATCCCTTAACCAGATTAGATTGTCACCATAGTAAAGCTTGTTTTTCATAGCAAAATCATCTTCATACGTGAAGCAACAAAGTAAATTGTCAACAAATTAGAGCTAAACTCAATTTATCTGCCATAATAATACAAATGTTCTTATTCAGTTTAATATTATGCTTCTTTTTATCAGTTGTCAATAGGTCAATCTTATATTTTTCAACTATGTTTTTTGATATAAAAACAACAACTATCTATTTAGTAACAGGTACTTTCTTCCCAATGAGCCATAAAACATAACTAAATTAAATAAAAAAAGGAGAACAAGTCTTGTATCTGGGGAACACAAGTTATATAATTCAGAAAAAGGAGAGGTGATACTATGCAGCAAACGGTCAAGTGTCCCAGTTGTGGTTCGCCAATTAACGAGAGCCAGAAATTCTGCGGAGTTTGTGGGCTTAATCTGGAAGGTATAGTTCAAAAGCAAGCAAACGTATGTCCTACCTGTGGTCTACCGATTTCTCCGGGGCAGCAATTCTGTGGTTCTTGTGGAACAAAACTAGCTGTTGTCGCGCAGCAACCTCCCCCTACAACTCAAACAGCTCCAGCTCAACCTATATCCCAAAATGCCCCCGCTACAGCACAAGCAGCTCCGTCAACAGTAGCCACAAAGCAGGCCACGACTACAAGAAGACGTGGCATATTGAATGCTGCTGCAATTGTTTTCCAAATTTTTGGCTGGATTATACTGGTATTCGGTATCCTGGCTTCTATTGCTATGGCAGTATTTGCCGTAATGGGCGGTACTTTAATGTCTGCCGTTCCAGGTATGGCAACTCTGGGAGGTTTTACTGCGATAGGAATAGCAGTCGGCGGCATTGTAATCTCGCTGCTATATGGTCTTGGTTTTCTGGCTTTCGCAGAGATATGCTATGCTGTCATGGATCTTAGAAAATAGTTTACTCAGCAAGAGTAAACTCACTGAACCGTAGCCGAAAACCATATTCTGGAACAAATCGATATTTGCTGCCTGAAATTTTGATATTTTTAGCAAATAATCAAAAAAACCGATATAATCTATCAACCAATTTTGATAGTAGGAGGCTTAACCCGTGTCTAAAAAGTGGTATATTTTACTGGCAATTCTACTGGCAGCATTAGTGCCAGCAATAGGTTGTGCTGCCAAAGAACCTGAAGCGCAAACACCCTCATCTGGACCCAAGAAATATACCACCCCACCGGAGATGACAATAGACCTTAATAAGAAGTACACTGCCACCATCGATACCGAAAAGGGTGACATAGTCATAGAGCTATTTGCTAAAGATGCTCCTAAAACAGTAAACAACTTCGTATTTCTGGCGCGTGAGGGTTTCTATAACGGCACCACATTCCACAGGGTAATCCCAGGATTCATGGCCCAGGGTGGAGACCCCACCGGTACAGGAGCCGGCGGACCAGGTTATAAATTTGAAGACGAGATTAACCAGCACCGTCATGGTACCGGGGTTATATCAATGGCAAACAGCGGTCCCAATACCAACGGCAGCCAGTTTTTCATCACCTACGCTCCCCAGGCACACCTTGACGGCAAACATACGGTATTCGGACAGGTAATCGAGGGAATGGATGTCCTGAACAAGATCACTCCCAAAGACCCCTCGGATACAGCAACTAAAGGCACTGTAATCATAAAGATAACCATCAGCGAGAGTTAGTAGAAACAAAATTTCTTGTTGACTATTCTATATCCCAGTCCCTGTACCCCTGACGAATGACCGCCAGGTATTCAAGAGATGGTTTTGTTTCCTGAGATTGCTCTTTTTTAATATAAGTTATCGCTTCCGCAGAATCACCTTCATCAGTCCAAACAATTACACTCAGACGATTATACGTTACGGGATAATCCTCAAGCCTATCCAGTTTCTTCAAATCGTTTTCTGAAATCTCATAAACAGCTCCCTTAACTTTTTCACCTCTAAACGGCTTGGCGCTGGCAACCCCACCTTTCCATTGTCGGGACCATCCTGTGAATATCAATTTGTAATTAGGCAATACAGCACTGAACTTAGGTTTACTATCTGGACATCGCTCTGCCATTTGCTTCTTACTGAGATTAGAGCCATAGGCGAAATAATACATCTTTACTACCCCCAATAGTCGATTTCTGCAACATAATTTTACCCCTATCCCACAGTTTAAGTAAGCCGTATACTCCCAATATTTAACAAAAAAATCTCTAAGTGATATATTAGGCAAGATGCGATACGCAATCCTCGGAGATATTCACGGCAATCTGGTTGCCTTCAAAACAGTACTTCAGGACCTGGAGAAAAAAGGAGGGTTCGACAGGATATGGTGCCTGGGTGATATTGTAGGCTACGGTCCTGAACCACACGCATGCATCGAGCTTTTGCAACAGTATGACCATATTTGTGTCGCCGGTAACCACGATTGGGCAGCTATAGGCCGTATCGATACGATAGACTTCAATGAAGAAGCTGCGATGGCTAATCAATGGACAACACAGCAGCTAACCGATGAAGACAAAATTTACCTGAAATCTTTACCACTTGTAATCAGCGAAGAAAATTTCAGCCTGGCCCACGGTAGCCCCAGGGAGCCTATATGGGAATATCTGTTCTCGACAAATGCAGCCAGAGACAACCTGGAATTCTTCAGTACAACTTTCTGCCTGGTGGGTCACTCTCATATACCTCTGGCCTTCGAGCATATCGACGATTCTGTTACACTTCACCAGCTCAAAGACAAAGACTGCTTAAAACTGGAGACAAACCGGCTTATTATCAATCCTGGCAGTGTTGGACAACCACGCGACAACGACCCTCGTGCCAGCTACGCGCTGTATGACAGCAATGAAGGGACTATTCAACATCACCGCATCGAATATGATATTAAAGCCACTCAAGAGAAGATGCTTCAGGAAAACCTTCCTGAATTCCTCATTTACCGCCTAAGTCATGGTATGTAGCTTGAAACGAAAAGTGCTGCATAGTAATATTAGTTGGGCCGTGCTAGATGGGGAATTAGCGGTGCCCTGTACCCGAAATCCGCTATAGCGGGATTGAATGCTGTCTTGAGGTTCTTGCTTTCGGGACTGTTTCAATCAAGTGGCGTTGAGGACTGGGTCTTGCGCGGCAGAGAGCTATGAACCCCGTCAGGTCCGGAAGGAAGCAGCGGTAAATAGTATACTCTGGGTGCCGCAAGGCTACCTGGTCTGAGTCGGCTAATTGGAATAAGCCGGGAATCGGAATCGAGACTCAGTGCACGGCCCTAATTTTTAATATAAATGACCGGAGCTCTTCGAGAATGAAACATCTGAAATGTCAGGTGTGGAGCTTTATGTGCCTAAAAAAGCGAGTGCACCAGCAGCCGAAGTAAAGAAAACACTTCGCCATTCCGGGCTTAAAGCCAAGAAAGGCCTGGGGCAGCATTTCCTGGTAGACGAAACTGTCCTGAGTACAATTATTTCAGCGGCTGAGCTTTCCCCTGAAGACTTCATCATCGAGATAGGACCGGGATTAGGCATACTAACTGCAGAGTTAGCCCGAAATGCCGGTAGAGTAACTGCCATAGAGCTCGATTCCAAGTTAGCTTCACGCTTAAAACAAAAACTATCCTGTCTGGATAATATTACTATAATAAATAAAGATATACTTAAGACTGAGCTATCACATTTAATAAAGGGAAAAAACTCCTACAAAGTGGTTGCCAATATACCCTATTACATTACTTCACCCATATTGAACTACTTCATGGAAGCCCCGCTAAAACCTTCTCTGATGGTGGTAATGGTACAGAAAGAAGTCGGTGAAAATATCGTCGCCGAACCCGGTGAGATGACAGCTTTGTCTATAAGCCTACAGGTTTACAGCAAACCCAGAATTGTCGCCTACGTACCGTCGCAAAGCTTCTACCCACCACCGAAAGTAGATTCTGTCATAGTCCGCTTTGATATGCTACCCGAGCCAGCAGTCAAAGTAGAGAACATTAATAACTTTATGGCATTTGTTCGTTGTGGATTCAGATCGCCCCGAAAGCAATTGCGTAACTCACTAGCTTATGGGCTGGGAATTAAACAAAGAGAAACCGCCCTCCTGTTAACGGAGGCAGACATTGACTCTCAACGCCGACCAGAGACACTTAACCTGAATGAATGGCAAAAGCTATATGAAGTCACCATAGCTTCCGGCAAGGTGCTGCTGCCATGATAAAGGTTTTAGCACCGGCTAAAATTAACCTGGTACTTGAAGTTCTGGGGAAACGCAATGACGGTTATCATGAAATCCGCAGCATAGTTCAAACAATAAGTTTGTGCGATATCATTTCCTTCGAGTCAGACGAGGATATTTTACTGGAATGTAGTGAGCCAGCTTTACAAACGCGGGACAATCTGGTAATCCGCGCTGCTGAGTTGATCAAGAAAACCTGTAATTACTGCTATGGGGCCAGAATCAGGCTCGACAAGCAAATTCCCTGGAGCGCAGGGTTAGGTGGTGGCAGCAGCGATGCTGCCGCCACTTTACTAAGCCTTAACAAGCTCTGGAAGCTGGATTTGATGCTTCCAGATTTACTGCAGCTTGCGGCTGAACTTGGCTCCGACATTCCTTTTTTTATCCACAAGGGCACCGCTCTAATAGAGGGCAGGGGTGAAAAAGTAACAGCTCTACCCCCGGTCTCTTCACCAAACTGGTTTATCCTACTTTTGACCCCATCGGCACAAATGTCAGACAAGACAAAACAAGCTTACTCCAGGCTGAAAAAACAACATTTTAGCGAAGGGCAATACACTGACAAAGCGTTGAAAATATGGGCAAAAAACAGAGAGCTAAATCCTGCCCTGCTATTTAATGCCTTTGATGCTATTGCTTTTGACATTTTCCCCGAACTAAAAGTATATTGGGAAAGTTTGGAAAAAGCTGGAGCTGCCAATGTTCATCTAGCCGGCTCTGGGCCGACTCTCTTTACTCATGTTACCAACGAAAAAATGGGGAGAGAGTTATGTCAGCGCCTCAATCGTCAGGGTTTTACTGCCTATACCGTATCGAGCAACATAAGATCAGGTGACTAATAAAATTGAGTAAGATTAGGCAATTCTTTCAATCATTCAAAATAGAAAAAACCAACTGGCGCAAAACTGCCCTCTGGGTTACTGGAATGGTAATCTTTACCGTAGGGCTTACCTACTTAATCTGGTTCCTCAGAAGTGAACTAAACGTTTCCCTGAGACAATACGATATGTTGGCCTATTTGATTGTCTTCGGCGGCACTTTTTTAGCCAGTTGTACTATCATATTGCCAGCACCAGGCGCCGCACTGGTCATCGCTGCCGCATCGATATGGAATCCCATAATTGTGGCGCTGGTAGCCAGCGCCGGTAGTGCTCTGGGCGAGATTACCGGTTATTATGCCGGTTATCTGGGTAAAAAAATAATCATCGACGAGCAAAAAGCAGCTTATATGCAAGCAACATCGTGGATGAAACGCTACGGCATGTGGGCTGTGCTGGTTGTGTCGGCCATTCCACTGGTTCTTTTCGACATAATAGGGCTGGTAGCCGGTGCCCTGAAACTACCACTTTGGAAATTCTTGATAGCTTGCTGGCTGGGAAGAGTCCCCAAGTCTTTCATCGAGGCTTATATCGGAGCCGGGCTTATACCCCGTTTCTTCCCTTCATGGTTCATGTAAATTGTCGAGCCAGCTACGAACTAATTTCTCTTCACCCTTCCTGGTTCTGACATCACCGTCAAGCTTTGCATCATGTAATTCATTCAATGCCTTCCCCAACTTCGGTCCATGTGGCATGCCCATTCTCTCTAAGTCTTCCCCCTTTAACAGCGGCTTAATATAGCGCCACCTATCCAAATATAATCGCAAACGTTGTTTAATAACATCGGATTGGGCAGCCAGCAAATTAGCCTGAACAGCCTGTGCAGTATAACCATGAAGTAATCGATAAATATCACTGGGCTTAATTTCTGGCTTAGCCAAATAGTCAAGCTGGGATTTTAGTTTTAACGTCTGCCTCATTGCTTCCGCCAACTTCTTAGGAAAATTAAGACGGGCTAAGAATTGGGCGTTTTCGCCAGGATTCAAGCTATAGATCAATAAACACAGGTAAAACGAACACAAAGGGCCCGACTTATAAAGCTGCCGAGCCCGTTTAAACCTCTCGCTGAGCCAGCCATTTCCTTTAAGAGAAGAATGCAAATCTCGGAGCACACCAAGCTCGTCGGCTCGCTTTAAAGCTCGCTCGGGTAATTCCTCCATTAACATCAGCATCAGTTCATGTCTTATTCGGTCACCGCTCAGGGTTCTAATCATTGAGACATCTCTAACAAGAAGCTCGGCAGTTTTCGACTCCAGAGCAAAGCCCAACCTCTGCTCATAGCGGATGGCACGAAAAATTCTGGTTGCATCATCTATGAAACTATTCGGGTGTAAAACGCGAATGAGTCGAGCAGCTATATCATTTCGTCCATTATAAAGGTCGATAAGCTCTCCAAAACATTTGGGCGTGAGATACAATGCCATAGCATTGATCGAGAAATCCCTGCGGAATAGGTCATCTGTAATAATCCCTGGCTGGACATCAGGCAAAGCTCCAGGCCTGCTATAGGTCTCGCAACGAGCAGTCGCTACATCAAGAGTAAAATCGAAAAAATTAAGCCTGGCAGTGCCAAATCTTCTATGAACCGTCAACTTAATCACATCATTTTTAGCCAACTCCTGAGCCAGCCCGATGGCATCACCTTCGATCACCAGGTCCAGATCGAAGTTCGGCCTTTTCAAAAACAGGTCTCGTACCACTCCACCAACGAGAAATATATCCTGCCCTTTTTCGTTAGCCTTATCACCTGCGTCATGCAGCAGATTAAAAATCCGCTGCGGCAGATATGCTTTCAACTCTTTAGAAAAGTTCCACACCATACAAATTCCGCCTTATCTTAGTCTAAAATCAATTATAACACGGTGCGCTCCATAAAAACGTGTACTCCCCTTCACAAACAGCACTCTTACAATTTCTATTTCTCTAACCTTTGCCGAACCGCCTGACTGGTTAACTCTCTGATAGCATCCGAGGCAATCCATCTAGCGCTTTTTGAATTTACTTTGAGGATCTCCCTGGCAATTTCAATTGCCCTTTTGTTTAAATATAGGTTACGTTTCCCGATCTGCCTTAATGCCCAGTTGGCCGCCTTTTTAACGTAAATTCTATTATCGTTTGACTCCCTTTTTATAATAGGCAAGAATTTTTCGAAACTCGTGTTATCTTTTTTCTTATCGCTAACCACCAGGCATGCCATGAGCACAAACCCGGCTCTTTTAACAAATTCCTTCTCTCGCGAACTCCATTCTACCGCTTTTACATAGGCGAATCCTGTATTCCTTAGAAGATTCATACAACACTGATCACAAACATCCCATGAATCGAAATCACCTGCCCAACTCTCAACCTGCTCCTCGGTAACCATATTTACATCCTCCACCATAGCTGCCAGAATCCTTGCTTCATGTATTCCTGACGCCCAAAGCTGTTGTGCCAGAACATGATTTATTCCGATTTCTTTTGCCATCTTCCTGAGATTAGGAATAGATACTCCATAAGTACTATCCGTGTTAATCCCATATTTAGCCATACCCTCCACAGCTTTAGGGTCTGACAAAGCTCTTAATCTACTAATTATATCGTTATAATTCATCCGCCTTATCTCTCTTATTATTAGACGGTCAACATATTACCATCTAGCAATTCTATTGGCTGTCTTTTCGACAGTCAAGATTAGAATTCATCACCTACGATAAATTTAATTTTCCAAAAGGTATGACTAGGCAAAACACGTCAAAGGCTTTATAATATAAGCATAGTATACCTAGGCATTGACTCAAACAGGAAGCCAGCATGCCCGTTAAAATCGTTACTGATAGTTGTTCAGATCTACCTGCAAACATAGCTAAGGTTTTGGGAATAACGATCGTGCCGGTTTATATTTGCATTGGCAATAAAACCTATCGCGATGGTGTGGATATAAGTGCCGAAGACGTCTATAAAAGATTGGAGAAAGGCTCCAGACATCCCACTACTGTTCAACCCAAGCCAGCAGATTTTGCCAACGTATACAGTGAATTATCCAAGGAAGCCGATACTATCGTGTCCATTCATCTCCCTGCCAAACTTAGTGGCACTTATAACGCAGCAATACAGGGCAAGGTGATGGCCAAAACCAAGTGTGATATTGAAGTAGTTGATTCTCTTTCTGTATCTATGGGGTTGGGACTGATAGTAATGGCTGCAGCCAGGGTAGCTCAGGCAGGAGGCAATCTCAAACAGGTTTTATTTGAAACCAAGAGAGTCATCAACAAGGTGCAAATATTTGGTATTATGGACAGCTTGAAACATCTGCTTGATGGCGGTCGTATTTCCAAGACAAAAGTAACACCGGACACTCTGCTAAGAGTAAAACCGCTGCTTTCACTAAAAGGTGGCGAAGTTTTTCAAGCCAGCCTGGTACGTACCTATGCTAAAGGTTTAGAACGTCAATTTGACTTTGTGAACAAGGCAATAGATGTTAATGAAGTAGCTATTGTACACAGCACTACGCCCGACGAAGCCAACACGCTGAAAAAACGTATCAGCTCTATAGTAAATGAAAAACGTATCCATGTCGCCAGACTGGGTGCCGGATTGGGCGTGCATTGTGGCCCCAAAACTATGATAACAGCAATCAGAACAGTCTGAATTAAGCCCTTAACTTAAGATTCAAACACCTGCTCGCTAACTCAACAAACACTATTAACCAACTCCTCGAAATTTACGTCCATACAGAATCAAAGCCTAAGACTATTCTAGTAGCTTTTTATCAGGCCACTTTTCTTGACAGAACAATTATTTAATGGTATATTGCATTCTGTCGCTATTGCAATTAATTGCAATAGCGGTATGGCTAGCTTCAAGTTCATTTGAGAAGATGACGAACTTTCAGATAGATATTAATAAAAGATCAGGAGCAGTGACTATATGGATCGAAGCTACTTGCAGCTTAAAGCCCATCCTGATATGTCATGATCTGGAGGGTATGAAGGAGTTTGGAGAAATGCTCTTGAACTTCTACAGGGACAGAAAAAGGGAAAAGGAAAGGATAGAAAATATTTCAAACAATTTAATTGAGCAAGCCTTATCTAATAAAGAGTATCTGAGAAAAGAATCCGAATGAATCCTTACTCACTATACAGTTACATAAAATATCCATTGCAGAAAATAGAATATGGGGAAAAACACGTTGTTAGATAAATACGTCGCTAATAAATCCATTATAGGTATTGCAGTTGAATTTCCCATATTGGTCATTATAGGAGTATTAGGCCTCGTATTCGACTGGGCGAGTTTCCCCCTATTTCCACTAGCTAACATTATCGGGGCTATTTTAATTATAGTGGGTTATATCATTCACTTAGGATATGCACACAAAGAATTCAAAAGGCATGATGCACGAGCACACAATCACTCGATAAGTAAAAGCAAGAACCTGGTAACTTCAGGGATATATTCGAAAATCAGACACCCTGGTTACCTGGGCCTGATTCTAATATATTTCGGTTTTGCCTTCGGTTTTGGCATCGTATGGGCGTTAATTCCAGTGGTTATCTTTACCACCTTAACCTGTTTAACCGCAATAAAGGAGGAAGAACTTTTAAAGAGTAAATTTGGAAATGAATATGAAGATTATATGAAACACGTACCCTGGAGACTCATCCCAAAAATAATTTGACTTCAAATAAAGTTTTGAAAGTTTTAGAGAATGAATAATGAAAGGAAAAAGCTACTAATGAAAAAATCCAGCATTTTAATCACCATTGCATTAGTCTTAAGTCTGATTGCTATCTTAATTATGGGCGGCTGTGCCTCAACAGACACTGCAAAACTGAAGGTGGTTACCAGCACGTCGTTAATAGCTTTCCTGGTTGAAGAAGTAGGAGATGGTAAAATCGACGTTGTCAATATAGTACCTCCAGCACAGTGCCCAGGGCATTTTGACGTCAAACCAGGCGATATTCAAAAATTATCAAATGCCGACCTCTTTATCATGCACGGATGGCAGGGAGAAAAGTTCTCACAGAGTCTGATCGACTCAGCAAAAAATCCAAATTTAGTAGTATCGAAAGTTAATGTCGAGGGTAACTGGATGACACCGCCGGTACAAATGGAAGCAATCGATAAAATTACCACTGCCCTATGTGAAGTAGACAACCAAAATTGTTCTTCATACCAGGAGAAGACTTCAAAATATAAAGGTGAAGTTGAAGCTAAAGGAACCGAACTCAAAGCTAAACTGACACAGGTAAATCCTGAAAAAGTCAATGTGCTATGTGACGAGCAGCAGGCAGGTTTTGTTAAATGGGCTGGGTTAAATATCGTGGGTACCTTCGGCAGACCTGAGACACTCACTCCGCAAATAGTGAAAGAATTAATAGACAAAGCCAAAGCCCAAAATGTTACTCTAATTATTGAAAATCTACAGAGCGGACATGATGCCGGCAAAGGACTGGCTGAAGAATTAGGCTGTGAAAGGATAACTCTATCAAACTTCCCTGGCGGTTTCCCCGATACCGACACCTGGGAAAAAGCTATCGACCATAACGTCGAACTTATAATGGAAATACTGGCTAAATAGCTGAATATTGAAGTAAAATGGCAGGCAACAGACAATAAATATGGAACATACTGTAGTAGACATTCAAAATGCAGTGGTTTCTTACAGAGAGGATATAGCCCTCAGGGGTGTATCGCTCAAAGTAACCGATGGAGAGTTTGTCGGCATAATCGGGCCTAATGGCGCCGGCAAAACTACCATTCTCACTACAGTCAATGGTATGGGAAAACTGCTAAGCGGACGGGTATGTGTACTGGACCATTATCTGAAACCGGGTAATGGGCACTATCTGAGAAGAAAAGTGGGCTACGTAGCACAGATTCAAAATATAGAACCTCGCATGCCAATAACCGTACGCGAAGTCGTAATGATAGGACGTTACGGTATCCTAGGATTGCTAAAAAGACCGGGTAAAAATGACTGGAAAATCGTTGATGAAGTATTGGAGCTGGTAGGAATGGCTCATTTGGTTGATAGACCCATCGGGCATCTCTCTGGAGGCGAACAACAAAGAGTTGCCATAGCACGTTGTCTCGCCCAAGAACCCCAGATATTTCTTTTAGACGAACCGACCGCTTCACTTGACTGGAAGGCACAATCGGACGTCTTGCAACTGGTAAAGCTTATTCACAATTCCCGACACCTCACCACTCTGTTTGTCACTCATGATTTAGGTGCTTTGCCTCTGGCTTGCAGCCGCGTCGTTTTAATGAAAGATGGCCTTATCTGGGCGCATGGTTCACCTGATGAGATGTTAACTGACGATAACCTGAGTAAGATATATGACATACCAATACATGAAGTAAAGAGGAGGCGGGAAGAGGCCGCTAAAGTCTAAGCCCGTGATAATGCATCCGTGGACCTGTCTATTTTCGAATACCAATTCATGCAAAATGCCATACTCTCCGCTTTTCTGGGAGGCATTGCCTGCTCTACTATAGGTGTTTTCGTAGTGCTGCTGCATATGCCCTTTATCGGGGTATGCATGGCACATGCCGCTTTTGCCGGTGCTTTACTGGGACTATTGCTGAACTTCGATCCTCTTATCGGCGCCTTTGTTCTAAGCCTGGTATCTGCGGCCATTATTGGTCCACTTGCTGACCGTGGCGAACTCAACCCCGAAACTTCGGTGGGAGTTATCTTTTCCCTGATGCTGGGGCTTGCCTTCTTATTTATGGGATTGATGTCAACCACTAAATCCGGCGCTCTAGAATTGCTCTGGGGCAGCATACTGACCAATACCAGAAGCGACATTGTCCTACTGGGAATAGTAGCCGCAGTCGTAGTTATACTGGTACTGATCTTTTACAAGGAAATTCAAGCAACTCTTTTTAACCGAAATATCGCCCTGTCAGTTGGTATACCCTCTACATTGATTCTATATGGTATTCTATTCATGACGGGTGCTACTATAACTGCATCACTCCGTTCCATAGGCGGGTTGCTAATCTTCAGTTTGATTTTAAATCCAGCAGCGGCTGCTTATCAGCTCACCTACAGTATGAAGCGCATGTTCCTTCTTTCCGCAGCTTTCGGTGTCATCTCCGGCTGGATAGGTTTGCTATTTTCCTACATATTCAACATTCCCAGCGGTGCCACCATAGTTGTAACCTCATCTATTATCTTTGGTTTAGCCGCTCTTTTCTCTCCAAAGAAAAGAGTGAAAAGCTGGCAAGCACCACCAATCACAGAGGCAAAAAATGGTTAGAGCTTTCTTTAATGAAAAGGCAACTATCTGGGATAAAACAATTGCAGAAAAGGACATTTCCAAGCTCGAAAGAATGGCACAACGCCTGGATATAAAACCACGTTCTTCAGTACTAGATGTCGGTACCGGAACAGGAATATTCGTCCCGTTTTTACTGAAAAAGATCGGCGACAACGGCCAGTTAACCGCAATAGATATTGCCGAAGAGATGCTAAAACTATCGCATGCAAAAGGGTTCTGCAAGAATGTGGAACATCTTCATGCTGATATTACCAAATTGCCTATTATCGAAAGAACTTTTGATGCTATAGTGTGCTATTCCAGTTTTCCACATTTCCAGAATAAGCCGCAGGCACTTAACGAAATGTACCGTGTGATCAAAAACCGGGGGCGATTATTTATTTGCCATACCTCCAGCCGTTCGGAGATAAATGAACTTCACCGCTCTGTACCTGAGGTAGAAAGTGACATCATCCCTGATGCCGAAGAAATGCTCACACTAATATCAGCGGCGGGGTTTACTGACATTAAAATAGAGGATGATAGCGATAGCTATCTGACTCGTGCTGAAAAACACTAAAACAGAGAGCTAATGCAGCGTTATAATTCTTTAGTATAAGGCTTTACCCTGGGCTGCTTACAAACTTCTCTGTATATCTTACTACGGTCACCCGTGGCCTCTCTTACAATCCCCTTAACATCATCAACCACTTCCCTGACCGTATCACCGGCATCGGTCAATTTTTCTCTCAAAAGTTCCCTGTTCTCAATACCCGACCTCGGCGTAAGTATAAATCCGATGGCCAAACCGGCAGCCATCCCTGCAATAAAACCAATAGCAAACTTAAACTCTGAATTCGAATCAGCCATCTCTCACTTCCAACGTTTTTTAATAATATATTACACCACGACATTATTTTTGGGAAGACCCAAACTGCTCACTGGCTTTTATTTTTTCTCGTAGTAAGGCTAAAAATAAATAACTATGGCTGAGATAGTCTTTTCCCCAGTTCAAATGCTTCGAATAGTGCTACTGGCTGGTCCTTGATCTCTCCTCTTTTGTCCACTCCGCGAACGAGAAGTTCATCCACGTAACTAACATCTATAGCCTTAAAGAAATACTTAATCACTAATATCGAACCATCAAATAATTGCTTGCCTTTCGTGGCTCCTACGGCAATAAAAGCACCTTTCCTTTCCTTGTTAGAGAGCTTTTGCTTAAGAACATACTTCCTAGCCCATATCGCCTGGCAACGATCAATGAGTGCTTTTACCTGAGCCGTAACCCCATAAAAAAATATAGGAGAAGCCACGATTATCCTATCTGCTTCTAAGAGCTTGGGATATATACCATCCATATCATCTCGTATTACACAGTCACCGTCTCTGAGGCAGCCATAATACTCTTTACAAGGCGCTATTTTGAGTTTATCCACAACAATCTTTTCAATTTCGGCACCCTGACCTTGTGCCCCCTTTAGCGCTTCATCAAGCAGCAAATCGGTGTTACCTTTAATCCGCGGGCTTCCCATAATCCCCAGAACCTTCAATTGACACCTCCTGTAACAATGTTTATATGGATATATGTATATTAATAAGTATCCGGATATTCGTCAATCGACTTTCATCTCTATCTAAACGGGCTAAAAAAGTAAAAACAATCCATTCTCTAGAACCGGCATATATAGAAATTGAACCTGAGCTTTTATATACCTTCATACACTGTTAATCAGAAATAGGTTATACTATTATCACTTGTTAATATTAAAAGGAGGGACTTGTGGAAGATAGGGTTGCCATATTTATAGATGGAAGCAATTTATATCATGCCCTGAAAAGCAATTTCGGAAGACATGATCTCTATTTCACCGGTTTCATTTCTAAGCTATGTAATTCCAGACCGCTTTTTAGAACATACTACTACAATGTTTTACAGGAGCCAGCTAAATGGCCTGACGCCCATAAAGAGCAGCAGGAGTTTCTTGAAGTACTCAACAAGACGCCCTATTTGGAAGTACGATTGGGGAAAACCAAGATAGCCCAGGGAGTTTCTATTGAGAGAGGTATAGACATCATGTTAGCCACCGACCTGCTGTATTTCGCCTGGAATAATGCCTACGATGTAGCAATCCTGGTAAGCGGTGATTCAGACTTTGCCTATGCTCTTCAAGCCGTGAAAAATATGGGCAAGCATGTAGAGGTAGCCTATTTCGAGAACGTTATTTCAAAAGACCTGCTGGATATAGCTGACAACCGTCACTTGCTGGACCGCAGTTTTTTAAGCAGTCTCTGGGCAACTAAACACTACACCAAACGAAGGAGAAGCACAGCACGACCCCAAAGACAAGCTGCCCCGTTCACCGATAAGGTTCTACTGTCTGAAGTTGCCAAAGCACCTGAATCGGACTATACACCGCAGCCGATGGATTTAACCAGCTTCTAATTAGACATTAGCTACAGGGTAATATACATCCGGAATAGTATTCGAAAAAGACTGAACCGCTTCATTTTCTCAGAGTGGCAATAACTAAAATGGCTCTTGTTTCTTTTTCAGCGTTTCAATCAAAGCCTCCAGAGGTATTGCCGGCAAGGTCAGGGTACGAAGCTCAGCTCTAGCACTTAAATGTATTGCCAGCTTGGCTGCGATCTCATCAGTGGGCGCTTCGACTATATTCACAAAATCGTACTGTCCCAGAAGAGCATATTGGGCCAATATTTTGACTCCCATATACTCTACTTCTTTATTCAACTCCTTAAGCCTCTCCGGAAAATCCTCTATAGTCTTTCTGCCTTCTTCAGTTAGATTTGTCAGTAAAAGATATAAGGCCATTACTACCTCCTCGCATTAGCTTTGGAACAATACAAAACATACCTCCACTTTATGTCCCAGCAGTTTTATTGTGGGTATAGTAACCCTGAGCTAGCAAATTGTCAATATATTTTTTTGTCAACCGGATTAATGCTATTTTACTTCTCTTTTCTAAGTATCACGCACTTATGACTAAGTTTAAGAAAAATATATTCCACCTCATACATCTACCCAATTTAAAATGAGAAAGAAGTATTCCTTTCTGTGCTAGACAAGTATATAATCAGGATATACATGGTACGGTTGAAAAAATAGCACAGGAAACGTATTGATTTTTCAGTAATTTTGAGCTGTCCGACTTGAAATCGAGAGCTGGAGCGAGGTAAAACATGAAAAAAATTGTATGCCCTGGCTGTGGTTGGGATAGCAAAATAATGTATCTCGTTAGTAGAAATGCCTATCAATGCACGCACTGCGGGCAGATCTGGGAGAGAGGCAAAAAACTGGTGAAGGAAAAAATATACCGATGTCCAAATTGCGGTCACCAGTGGGAAGAAAAAGACATACTCCTGAGTGAAAACGTAGTAGCAGAAGAATAAATTTGCGGTACTACATATGGCTCAAACGAGATATATTTGCAAAAGAGGCCGGTTAGAATGGCGCGCCTGGAGGGATTCGAACCCACGACCCTCGGTTCCGAAGACCGATGCTCTGGTCCGCTGAGCTACAGGCGCAAATTAAATCAAAAAACATCAGATTTTTCGGAAATTCTAAATCAGGTCTGGGGTGAACGGAGGGATTCGAACCCTCGATCTCCAGGGCCACAACCTGGCGCCTTAAACCGCTCGGCTACGCTCACCACAAGTCACAGCCAATCATTATAACTTAACCTCTATTGCTCATTCAATTAAATTCCTGTCTAAGTCAATTGTATCGTCACACATATGCTGTTGACAAGAATCATCAACAGGTTTACAATTCGCCAACAATAACTATTCCAATTTAAAAATTGTGAATGAAAATACACCTCGCAAGCTAGGCGACAAATTTATTCGTATCCCCCGGATTAAAGCACATCCCTTGAGGCGCGTCCTCGGCATCCCCAGTCTTTATAGCGCCGGCTATGGTAATGTCGGCTCATCTATTTACTACGCTCTGGGCGTCATTGCGCTTGCGGCTATGGGCGCTACACCGGTGGTGCTGGGCATAGCCGGCATTTTCTTTATCTTTACTGCTCTGACCTATGCCGAAGGTACAGCTATGTTGCCTGAGGCTGGCGGCTCAGCCAGCTTCGCCCGTCACGGTTTCAACGACCTGGTAGGATTCATTAGCGGCTGGGCCCTAATGTTGAGCTATATCGTAACTATAGCCATCTCTGCCTTTACCATCCCACCCTACCTCGGCTTTTTCTGGGCACCTCTCAAAGAAGACCCCCTCATGGGTACAACTGTAGCTATGGGAATTATTCTTTTCCTCATGTTTATCAATGTGGTCGGAGTGAAAGAGACTTCTATCATCAATATAATGGCAGCTTTGCTCGATCTTTTCGTACAGATACTGATCATAGTCCTGGGTCTTCTATTCGTATTTAACATCGATAAATTTGTCCATAACGTAACATTTTACTGGCCGAGCCTGGACAAGCTATTTCTGGGGGTAGCACTCGCCGCCATTGCCTATACCGGGGTGGAAACTATGTCCCAAATGGCTGAGGAAACCAAGCAGCCTGCTAAAAAAGTACCCCGGGCTTTGATTTTGATGGTGTTCACCGTGCTTATTCTCTTCGGCGGCGTATCCACCGTAGGTTTTTCCGTAATGACACCTCAGGAAGTTGCCAGCACCTGGGCAACCGATCCCGTAGCCGGTATTGCCCATTATATATCTCTGGCCATAGAGCCGCGAGCCATAGCCAGCCAGCTAACTTCCGAACCTGAACTAGGCATCATTATCAACTGGGTACTCACCGGTGTACGCGACGCTTTACCCATTCTGATAGCCATCCTGGCTGCCAGTATTCTATTTATAGCTACAAATGCGGGACTTATCGGAATATCCCGTCTGGCATTTTCTCTGGGAAGAAATCAACTTATACCTCCGATATTGAAACAAGTCCATCCCAGATCTAAAACACCTTATCTCGCCATAATTATTTTTTCACTCATAGCTGTGGTAATATTAATCCCAACTCTCTTCGCCCCTGAAGGTTTCTTAAAGCTCGGTTCTCTATACGCCTTTGGTTCTTTGCTTTCTTTTATATTTGCTCACGCCGCTATACTAAGTCTGCGAATAAGAAATCCTGACTGGCATCGCCCCTTTAAACTAGGACTAAACATCAAATTTCGAAAAGCCGATTTGCCACTCACCGCAATTTTTGGATTAGTTGGTACAGCGATAATATGGTTAGTAGTAATGTCTACCCAGCCGTATAGCCGCTGGGTAGGACTGGGCTGGATGGCTTTGGGCCTTATCATCTATTTGATTTTCCGCTGGCGACAGAAATTACCAATTATAGGAAAAGCCAGTCCACCGGTATCATTACAGGTAAAAGACCGCTTCCAGGCCAGAGCAAAAAGGAAAGAATAGCGGGATTGAAGACAACGGGCTTCAGTGGTAAGATAATACGCATTCATGAAATTTAAAAAAATACTGGTAGCCACAAGCGGTAATCAAACAGATGAGGAAACAGTAAAGTTAGCCTGTGAAATGGCCCAAAAAACAAAAGCTGAAGTTTATGTTGTTTATGTAATCGAAGTCAATAGGAGCCTGCCCCTGGATGCCGTGGTTGAATCTGATATAGCCAGGGCAGAAGCAGTCCTCACCAGAGCCGAGGATATTGCAGCTGAAAATGATTACGAAGTGGAAACAGATTTAATTCAGGCCAGAGAGGCAGGAGCAGCTATAGTTGACGAGGCAAAAGAGAGAAAGGTTGATTTGATTTTGATGGGCATAACCTATAAAAAACGCTTCGGAACTTTCAATCTAGGCAGGGCTATTCCCCATGTCCTGGAAGAAGCACCCTGCCGTGTCCTGTTATTCAGAGAAAGTATATCTTGAGGAAAAGGCTATGAATGTTGTCATTATGGGCTGCGGTCGTGTCGGCGCCCAATTAGCCAGTATAATGGACAGCGAAGGACATAAAGTAACTGTTCTGGATATAAACGGGCATAGTTTCAGGAGATTACCCCCAGATTTTAGCGGCACAGCATTGCTTGGTGACGGCACCGACCAGGAAGATCTCAGGAAAGCAGACATAGAGCAGGCTGATGCCTTCGTAGCGGTGACCGAGGGTGATAACCGCAACGTTATGGCAGCCCAAATAGCCAGGCATATATTTAACATTCCAAAGGTTATTTGCCGTATATACGACCCGCTAAGAAAAGGAGTTTATGAATCACTCGGAATCGAAGCTATAAGCCCGACCACAGTTTTTGCCCAACTATTGAAGGACAGGTTATTAGCTGAATAACGGAGGCTAAAGCGCTATGTATATAGTCATCATTGGCGGCGGCAGCGTCGGCTATTATTTATGTCAATCCCTGCTTAAAGAAGGGCACGAGGTTCTGATACTGGATAAGGATGCGTCAAAATGCGAACGTTTCGGAGATGAACTAGGCAGTGTATGTATAAGGGGAGATGGCTGTGAAGTATCCACATTAGCCGATGCTGGAGTAAACAGGGCCGATGTATTTATCGCTACAACCAATGAAGACGAGGATAATCTGGTTTCCTGCCAGATGGCGAAGCACAAATTTAACGTCCCTCGTACTATAGCCCGGGTTAACAATCCTAAAAACGAAGAGATTTTTAAGAAACTCGGCATTGATTGCACTATAGGTGTAACCAACCTTATTCTTAAGCATATACAGGAAGAACTACCATCGCATCCTCTGACTCACCTCCTAACCATGGCTGAAGAAGGAGCTGAGATTGTTGAGATTAAAGTGGAGAAAAATGCTATAGCAGCCGGTAAAGCAGTTAAGGACCTGAAATTGCCCAAGGATTCTGTCTTAGCTCTGCTGATACGAAACGGTGAGAAACCTAAAGTACCTACGGATAATACAGTTATACATCTCGACGATCGCTTTATCGCTTTAACCAGCATGGAAAACGAGGAGAAGCTCAGGAAAGCACTGGTCGGTTGACCTTGGTTAAGAAGTAATGAAATGTCTAAAGCAGCTTTTCAGGGAGAGATAGGAGCTTTCAGTGAGGATGCGATCATCGCTTTTTTCGGTGATATAGAGACTTTCCCTCGCAAATCATTTGGCGATGTTTTCGACGCCGTACTCAAAGATGAAGTGGATTTCGGGGTGGTTCCTGTAGAGAATTCACAGGCAGGTAGCATTAATGAAACCTATGACTTGCTACTAAAATATCCGCTTAATATTTTCGGCGAAGTAAACATGAGGATAAACCACTGTCTGGTAGCTCTGCCCGGAGAAAAATTAGCCGAAATAAAAGTAGTCTACTCACATCCTCAGGCAATAGCCCAGTGTCAGGAATTTTTGAATAAGCTAAATTTAGAGGTCGTACCAGGTTACAATACCGCAGGTAGTGCCAAGAAGATCAAGGAAGAAAATATTAGAGGACAAGCAGCTATCGCCAGCAAACGAGCTGCCCAAATCTACGGGTTGTCGATATTAGCAGCGGATATCGAAACAAACCCCAATAACTATACCAAGTTTTTTGTTATTTCCAAGAGAAAAGCCAAGCGGGCAGAAAAAAACAAAACCTCAATAGTGTTCAGTACCAAAAACATTCCCGGCACACTATATAATATCCTGGGGGCTTTCGCTAACAGGAATATCAATATGTCTAAGCTGGAATCAAGACCAAGCAGAGAAAAACCCTGGGAATACGTGTTTTATGTCGATTTTGAAGGGCACGTGGAAAATAGACTCTGCCGGGAAGCTCTGGCAGAAATCAAGAAAAAAACCAGTTTTATTAAAATACTCGGCTCTTATCCCCGCTCTGAAAATTGATACTGACTAAAGTAATTCGGAAAGCCCTTCCTTTAGTCTTCTATATGTAGCAACCAGTGACTCTGGTACTACCTTGGTTTCAGAAATCACCGGCATAAAATTGGCATCCCCCTGCCATCTGGGCACAATATGGGTATGAATATGGTCAGCTACACCTGCACCAGCAACCCTGCCCAGATTCATTCCTGTATTGAACCCGTCCGGCAGCATTACCTTAGTTAATAGTTTGACACAAAGTCTTATCAGCTCAAAATGCTCACTGGCTTCCGTATCTGTCATATCCTCAAGTTTGCCGATATGCTGGTATGGAGCTACCATCAAGTGACCTGTATTATAAGGATAAGCATTTAAGATAATAAAATTATTCTTCCCTCGATAAAGGATAAGATTCGTCTCATCATTATTTTCTTTGGGATACCGACACAAAAAACAATCACCTTTCTCACCACTTCCTAGTATGAATCCTATGCGCCATGGCGCCCAGAGACGTTTCATGATTGCCTCCTGGCTTAACATTACATGCTCGACGGTAAATGGCCTGGAGTATTATACCTGATGGCTGGAGCTAAATCACATTTCAATAAGCAACTATTGAGACAGTTCATCCAGTTTAGATTTAAGACATATATCTTCAATCCAGAATATTGCCTATTTTAAACTTTTGAATCCCCACCAAAAACAAAATTTAAACGATTGACAAATTTTGGCTCTACGCTATAATGCCTATGGAGGCAAAATATCATGTCCGAAGACCTTGTACGAAAATACCACATTGCAAAAGATGAAATGGATATTGCCCTTAGCAATTTAGAGGCATTGACGGAAAGGATCGAAAGCGTTACCGATACGTTAAAACACAACCCCTGGAAATTCGCAATAACCAATATCAATAGCACAAAAATACAAATCCCGGCTACCGTAGTTTCGCGTGCAACTGTATTTTTAGACAGTAAGGATTGGCCAACTGCTGAGCAAATAGCCGAAAAATTGGTATTGGCTCATAGGGCAAGATATAAGGTCTGGAATCTCTGGAGAGCCATTCCTGAATCCGAAAAGAAAAAACTTACCCCTCCGTAACCCATAGCAAAGAAGATAACTACCCAACATAAACAAAAATTGTATATACTCTCCTTTCATATCACATTGAACTCTGATAAAATATTTCGATTAACGCCTTATTAAAGTAATTAACCACCAGATACAGTAGCTCAACATTATGAAAACAAAATTATCTGGCAATAGCCGCCATCCCATCTCAGAAAGGTAATACAAAGTTGAATATAGTTCGCTTTTCCACTCAGGACAAAATCCAATATGGTACACTTGAGAACGACATAATTAACGGTTTCAGTGGTAGTCCATTTACTTATATCGCAGGCAGTACCATGCCCTTTGAACCTGACAGAAGCCTATACCAATTCAGCGAAGTGAAACTATTAGCACCCTGCCTGCCATCCAAAATAGTCTGTCTGGGACTGAATTATCGCAAACATGCTCTGGAGTTTAAACTACAAATACCTGCCGTACCACTTATATTTTTAAAACCTTCCACCGCAGTACTCGATCCAGGCGCTGCGATCGTACTGCCACGGTCCTCAAAACGTGTCGACTATGAAGGGGAGCTTGGCATAATCATTGGCAAGGAAGCAAAAGATGTACCCGAAGACAAGGCAGGCGAGTATGTGCTCGGATATACTTGCTTTAACGACGTAACAGAACGTCACAACCAGAAAGAGGACGGGCAGTGGACCAGAGCAAAAAGCTACGATACTTTTGCGCCATTAGGTCCTTCCATAGAAACCAATATCGATCCAAGCGACTTGAGACTAGAAACATATCTCAACGGAGAGTTAAGGCAATCCAGCCGCACCAGCGACCTCATCTTTGGAATACCTAAACTAATAAGTTTTATTTCCTGCATAATGACATTGCTGCCAGGTGACATTATCGCTACAGGCACACCATCAGGTGTCGGACGCATGAATCCCGGTGATATAGTAGAAGTTAAAATAGAAAAGATCGGCATTTTGAAAAATTTTGTAGTTGCCGCAGATTAAATCTATCTTATATTCCATAAATAGGTAAAACCTCTTAGTATTCCCACACTAGTTTTTTTCACCTTGGTGTATAATTTAAACCAAAATCATAGCAGGTCACATGAAACTAGCAATTCTACTAACCCTTATTTTGATAACAATTACGAGTATTTCATGCATTCCAACAGCAAGTAGTCAGGCTAATTCACTCGGTCCGAGTAAACCTGCCTATACGTCAGCACAAATATTGGAAACAGCCAGACAAGCCAGCCCTGAGTGCAGATTTAAAAAACCAATCGACTGGACAAAGAAGACTGCAGGGTGATGCCCCGACCCTTCTTCTCTGTATGAGGAGGCAGAACCAATCTTTACCGCTGAATACCTAGGGGATGGGGTGTGGAGTGTAATCAAGGTTTGTCCCATAAACCCAGTATTCAGCCGCGATTGGTATTTCTACGAAGACACTGCCGAGCTTGTCCTTAAAGGAAAATAGCATTATTTGCATTTATTTGGCTTTTGGAGGATAAAACCCCTTCATTAGCCACCCAGAAAATGTTATTCTATGTTATAGAGGCACCTTAACAGAACGGAATAGACAATTTTTAAGCAATGATTAAGTAAAAATAAATCGTTTTTGATACCCATGTATTGACTTTGCTCTCTAACATTGCTATCTTTGTTGCAATTAGACATGGCAAATATTGATTTAAATGTCGTTACCAGAGGCCGTATCCCAGGAGGAGCAAAAAGTGAAATAACGAATACCCTCCGCGATTGTTACCATAAATTTGACCAAAAAGCACCATATAAAGTGATGGTTTTAATCGCAGAAACGGAAGGTATCAGACGCGATTTTCTCCAAGAGGAAAAGGCCAAGCTGGGCATAACCAATATTATCGATGAAGATGATATATGTTCTTACAATGCCTGGCGAGGTTATCCTACTATAACCGTCTCAACAGAAAGATTAGGAGAATTCTCCAAACCGGCGAGGCAGGGAGCATTGAGGCACGAAGCAGCTCACACATTCCTGCATGGTTCCCTGGAATACAATATCTTTAGGATACCTGAAGATTCTCGCCAAATGGCTGCAGTAAAAGGAATTGACCTACCAATACTTGAACAGGCTATCCGCAACCTATCATCAGCGATTAAAGACTGTGAAGCCACCAAGTTTTTAATTAGCCATGGCTTCATTGATTGCCAAGCTGCTTTTGCCCTTGAATGGATAAAGCCCCCTGAAACCAGCCCTAACTCCAAGTTAGCTAAAATGAACCGACAGGAAAAATTTTTATATCAAACAACCCTATTAAAACCGGTACTGCTAGCTGATCCTTTATTAGCAATACCGAAGTCGAAGAAAATTTCTCTGGAACTGCAAGTAATGCTGGGAAGAAGGATAGAAGAGCTAATAGCGCCACTGCAAGAATATGAACAAAACAAATTGCTTCAAACGGCCAGTATTATCGCCAACAATTTAACTGACGATACCCACAACAATGTAGACTCTTCCCTGCGTCATGTTATGGCGCTGGCATAATCCTGTAGTCCACATTACAACCAGCTTCCAGACAATCAAAGACAAAAATAGATATATTAATGTCTCTATACCAAAGCCAATAATTTCTGTTTAAAGCTGTTTATCTGTACTCCAAATGGATATGCCAATTCATTTAACTTGTTCTGCCAATCCTCTCTGGCCCGAGCATTTATCATTTTAACAGCAGTACCTGAAATTCTCTGCCGATGAAGAATCTCTCTACCGGTACTTTCCATCTTTTGTCTTTCAACATCCTCGACTTGCCCGTACTCATAAATAAGTTCTTTCAATTTGCCCAGAATTTCTTTCACCTTACTGTCCATTTTGGTTAAACTAAGAATACCCAGAACCAGGTTATCAAAAACAAGTACACTCCGTAAATTTATATAATCAATCAAGCGAAGTAATGCCACCTGCCTGATCAGATCCCTATCTTCAACCGGATATTTATCTAACTCCTTTTCTAACCACACCGCATCATGATTATCAAGATAATTATCAGCCAGTAGATTTCCAATCGGGAGGCATCTTTCTTCCTTTTGTTTCAATTGTTCCTCCTGAGATAAATCTCCTAGCTCATCAGCTTTTTCTTGGGCTATTTCCCAGGAACTTCTGATTTTCCCCATTTTTTATCTCCTTAATGTCCAGCGGATTAAATATTTCGAGATTGGCTTTCGCTGGCATTTTACCTTATAATTTTTCTGGATTCAAAATATGATTAATAGATCGTTTAGTTATTACAATCCTATCAAAGTGGCTGAAAACCTCCACTGTTATATATGGCAGGGAAATGGCAATAACTGTAATACCTGCTTGTTCACCAACGTATTACGAGGCGAGCAACCGCACATTATGATAGATCCAGGGCATACAACTAACGAACTCGGGGAAGATTGTTTCAGCTCTCTGACCAAAGCTATCGGAGCAGACGGCTTTAAAATCGATGATATAGGATTGATAATAAACACTCATAGCCATTCTGACCACTGCGAAGCAAACGAGTCAATAATTCAGAGAAGCAATGCCAAGGTTACTCTTTCGCAAGAAGAGGAAGAATTTCGCCAGACACTGGGGAAAAAGATGTGCTCCATGTTTGGGATAAAACCGCCTCAGTTCACACCGTTTTTTTATCTCAAAGAAGGAAATCTAAATTTGGGAGCCTCTAACAAGATAGAGCTTCAAATCTTGCATACTCCAGGACACTCCCCGGGCTCAATTTGCCTGTACTGGCCAGATAATAAACTGCTCATAACCGGAGACGTGGTTTTTTACGGCAGTATTGGCAGGACTGATTTCCCTGGCGGTAGCATCACAGAGCTTAAGAAAAGTATCGATAAGCTCTCCAAGCTTGATGTTGAGTACCTGGTTCCTGGTCACAGCACTGAACTGGGGAGCATTATAAAAGGTAAAAAAAATGTGGAGCACAATTTTCAGGCTGTAAAACTATTTGTCTAGCAAAAGGTTATACGATGGAAATAGACGAAAAAATTCAACATGCCATAGAGCATACAAAGGTGATCAGACCACCTAAACAAAATCTGTCCACTTTCGGTAGTACCAACATATATTACTATCTGGTTACAGAGTTAATGGAACACACCAATGTAGTCAGGGAAGGTAGAGTAATTGCTGCCAAACCAAAAATCGTTACTCCCACATACCTGGTTAACCTGGAAGGGTTTAGCAGTCAGGCCAGAAGATTCATTGAGATGATGGCAGAAAAATATCCCCATGAAGCTGGTATCTTATATTCCTACAAAAATGAGCCCAAAGAGATGAATATTGTATCCGAGCCCATGGAAGAAGTAATGAACAAAATCGGTCAACAGATAGATAATCATGGAGACCCCTTAACCGCCATAATCAAAGGCGTCGAAGAAATGTGGGACGTATCTTTGCTTAAATTTACTTATGAGCTAACTAACAAATCAGTTCATAGCAATGTCGCCGAATTGGAAAAAAGAGGACTATTCCGTGTAGATAGTGAAGGCATACCTGCAGACGCCCGTAATTATATTGAAGCACTTTTTGAAAAAACAAGTCGAGACCCGGCATATGCAAGCATACTTATAGCTGAATTAAAACGTTGGAACTTATTCCAAGAATACCAGGACAGATTCCTTAACCTTTTCAGGAAATAGCCACTTCTTTCACAGCCAGTACTTCCCAATAGAACTATATTACTTGACAAATGCATTCCAGGTGATAATATAGTACATTAGTCGTAGAACAACTTAAGGAGAAAACGACCTGAAATAGCGAGATGAACCGAAGAAGGTCCAATATTCAGATAATACGGGACATGCTCAAGGCAGGTGAAAACGGCGCTGGCAAGACCAAAATAATGTACAGCGTTAATATGAGCTACACGCAAATACAGAAATACCTCAGTTTTCTTATTAGCCATGGACTTATTGATAAAGTAGAATTGGGCAACCCTTCGGTAACTTACCACGTTACCCCAAAAGGTTTGAGCTTATTAAGAAGCATCGATACGGTGCTGGAAGTTCTTGAGTTGGAGGACATTACCTGTCTATAACTCGGGACTTATTTTATTTAGTAGTTACTGTAATCACACTGTAAATAATTAAGATTGGAGATCGGCCTATGTCAGACAAAAGAATGCTCATTTTAGACGCTGCTGTAGCAAAGAGAATAGATGATAACCGCGGCGATATGAACGTCTCGGATTTCATCAACTTCCTTATTGACGGCCAGCTAAAACCGAGCAGTGTCGCCGAGACCCAGACCAACCACGTTACCAAAGAAGAATTCCAACATTTTGAGCAAGGAATAAGAGACCTGTTGCGTAGTTTCCTGGAATTCTTCCTAAACTATGGGCTGGAACTGGGCAAAAATTCAAGTGAAAGAGAACTGGAAAGGCTCAGCCAGAAATTACAGGCCATGGGCTTCCACACTAAGTCCGACCAACCATAGGAAGCCACAATTTATCCTGCCGATTCCCTCGACTTAATTCCACTTACCAATCTAGTAGAACTATATTCTAGAATACAATCACTTCCCAAGCTAATTAAATCGTGTCATATTGTCTATAGCTACATAGCTTGGGAGGTATATTGTGTCCAAAATCAGAGAGCTTCAAAAGCAAGGCAAAAAAGAAGAACTCTGGCAGATTTGCTGTGGGTTTCTCGACCTAAGTCTGGAACAATTCATGGCAATCCAGAAACAGCTTTTACTGGAGCAGATCGAACTGCTGAAACGATGCGAACTTGGCAGAAAAGTAATGCATGGCACTATGCCCGATACCATAGAAGAATTCCGGGAGCAGGTGCCATTGACTACATACAAAGACTACTGTCCCGAACTACTTGAGAAAAGAGAAAAAGGTTTGCCTGCAAAACCCGTCCGCTGGATACACTCATCCGGCAGATCTGGTGAATATCCTTTCAAGTGGATACCTATCAGCCAAAGGATATGGGATGAAATGAGTTCTCTAACTTATGGGGTTAGTATACTGGCTTCTTGCAAAGGCAGAAACGATTTTCCCATTATTTTAAACCCAAAACTTTTATACGCGACTGCACCAGCTCCTTATGCCACTGGTATTATGGCTGCTAAACTAGAGGAGGAATTTGGATTTAAATATTTCCCTTCACCGCAAGAGGCTGAACAACTGCCTTTTATGGAAAGGTTAGATAAAGGTTTCTGGCAAGCTTTGTCCGATGGTGTCGACGGCTTCTTTGGCTTATCTATAATACTGGTGGCTATTGGCGAACAGTTCAAACAAGGTGCAGGTACTCTAAAACTTTCCAAATTGCTGCTGAACCCAAAAGCTATGCTTCGATTAACTAAAGGACTTATCAAAAGCAAGATAGCTAAACACCCCATGCTACCCAAGGACTTGTGGACATTAAAAGGTATCTCTTCTATGGGAACAGACAGTATGGTTTATAAAGAAAAAATCAAGGAAATGTGGGGAGTATATCCTCTGGATGTATATGGAAGTACCGAATTCCTTATAGTTGCAGTACAAACTTGGGATCATGACAGCATGACCTTTGTTCCCAACCTCAACTTACTGGAATTTATCCCGGAAAAGGAACATTTCAAATGGCAATTTGACCACTCATATAAGCCTAAAACATTATTGCTTGATGAAGTAGAAGTTGGCGAAAACTACGAGTTGATTATCACAAATTTTCATGGTGGTGCTATGGTCAGATATAGAACCGGTGATATGGTTAGAATCACAGCACTACAAAATAAAAAGCTTGGTATCAATATCCCACAGATGGTTTTTGAGCGGCGGGCCGACGACCTCATCGACCTGGGACCTATGCGCCTAACAGAAAAAACAATCTGGCAAGCCATCGAAAATACTAATATCCCTTATAAAGACTGGACTGCGCGCAAGGAAATAATTGACGGAACACCGGTGGTGCACCTATATTTAGAGCTTAAAGACAATTATATCGCCAGCGAAAAAGGAATAGCTACAGCCATATATAAAGAACTTAAAAAATCATACGATGGGCTCAGCCCTAAAGACTTGGTAAACCTGGAAAGATTGATCGGCTTCAAACCTATTGACGTTACTTTACTGCCCGAAGGTGCCTTCGCCAATTACATGGCCTCACGTCAGGCCGAAGGAGCCGACTTAGCTCATCTGAAACCACCACATATCAACCCTCCGGAAAGAATGCTTTCACTACTGGGAGTAAAATTTAAAGGTATCCCAAAGGTTAGTGCCCATGCTGAGGTCGGGGTTACAGCCAGCCGGTAACGACTGATATTCTGTCAATAGTCAAACAAAGGCAACTAATAGCTACCTTTTCCTTTATAACTCAAAATAGTCTCTTATACCTTGACAAGTTCCAGAACTACGGACATAATTAATCAATCTGAAATATGTTTAATTTACATCCATCAAGCTTAATTCCTCTGGTGGCAGCAGTTGCTTATATCCCCTTGTTCGCACTGCTCATTGCTAATCGCCCCTGGCAGAAAAAGCACATACTTTTTGCGCTCTTACTAATATCAGGTCTATTTTGGAGTGTATGTACCCTGATTCTTCGCAGTGAGTTGCTCGTAGACTATAAACTACTTTTATTCCGCATTAACATCTGCTTTTTTGTTTGGGCAGTAGTACAGTATTACTACTTCATCAAATTCTACTTTTATCAATCCGGCGGCTTTTTCATGCGCCTTGGCTATGCTTTCCTAATAGTGGTAATCTTAGCATCTGCTCTTGGCCATATACCAGATGATGTAGTTTTTCGGGATGGTCTGGTTATACCTAGCTTCGGTTGGTGGATTCTCCTGGTTATTATTCCCACCTTAACTATTATCACAGCATTAATGTACTTCTTAGTACACAGACTCAGGACATCAAACGACCCGGTTGAGTACAATCGCCTTGTTTATATATTAGCCGGGGCTGGCATTTTAACAATTCTAAACATTACAAATCTACCACCAATCGGAGATAAATTCCCCTTTGGACACATCGGCCAAATAATTAATACCATAATTCTGACCTATGTTACCTTGAGATACCGCATATTGGACCTGAATCTAATTGCCCGGCGTGCCCTGTTATATATTTCAATGATCATCATATCCACGCTAGTATATACATTCTGGCTCTGGCTAGTTCATCAAGTACTTGGCTTTACCCTGAGCTTTGCCTTGGTCATCTCAGTAACATTGCTTGCCTTTGCAACACTGGCTATATTTTGGGTTCGCACGCGTGAATTTCTCAGCGATAAAATAGACGTGCTTTTTTATGGTGAAAGCTATGACTACCGTCAAAAATTGAATGAATTTGTAAGAAACAAGATACGCGGCGTTTTCAGCCTGAAAGAGCTAAGCGAAGGACTATTGCCACCACTCGTTAAAGTATTGAATTGTCAGCGGGCATTTATGTTGCTTCCAGAACCTGCCAGTGGCGATTTAGTCGTCGAATTCTCCGAGCCTTCACTTCAAAATGACTCTTCAGTTCGCATAAAAAAAGACAGCCCGATTATACTATGGTTCAAGCGAGAAAACAGATACCTGACCAAAGAAAAACTGGAAATTATACCTGAGTTCCGAGGCTTGTGGACTGACGAGATAGATAAGCTTAAAAGTCTAGATTTAGAACTCCTCTTTCCATTATTAAATCAAGAAAACATTGTCGGCATCTTAGCTCTAAGTCGAAGACAATCCGGCAAATATTCGCTTGATGATGTCAATCTGTTACAGAGCATCGCCGGTCAGGTGGCAATAAGCCTGGAAAAAGAACATTTCCAGGAGGAACTTGTAAAACGGGAACAAGAACTATCTTTGCTCAATCGGCTGGCAATAGTAATAAACTCCAGCTTAAACATCCAGGAGGTTTACGAAGCTTTTATCACCGAGCTAAGAGAAGTAATCGAGGTTGATTTTGCTACAGTTGCGCTGATTGAGGGAAAAGAATTGCGTTTTTCTGCCTTGTCCTCAAAAGTTGGCTCAGCCTGGAAATTGGGAGAGAGCATTCGGTTAAGAGGCACTGCAACAGAATGGGTAATTCGCAACAAGAAGAGCCTGCTGGAACCAGACCTGGAACAAGACAGCATTTTCCACACCGGTAAAGAATATCTGAAACGGGGTATTCGCTCAATAGTTTATCTGCCTTTAATTACCAAGGACGAAGGGATTGGTAGCCTGATTATCAGTAGCCGTAATCCAAACGCCTATACCCCCAGGCAAATAGATTTGCTGGAGCGCCTAGCCTCCCAGATTTCAACATCCGTGGTTAATTCTCAGCTATATACCAGAGCCGAACAGAGAGCTCGTATTGATGAACTTACCGGATTATACAATCGCCGCCACTTTGACCAAATACTCAAGCACGAGATTGATCGTCATTCGCGCTACGGCAGCATGCTATCATTAGCCTTCATCGACCTCGATAATCTCAAGAAATATAACGACGCCCTGGGTCATCAGGCTGGTGATAAGCTGCTAGCACAAATAGGTCATTTATTACAGTCATCTGTCAGAAACATAGATATAGCTTTTCGTTATGGCGGCGACGAATTTGCTGTTATTATGCCCAATACATCTGATGAAGATAGCCATTCAGTCGCCGAGCGAATTCGTAACGCTATTGCTAACGAATATGTAAGCAAAGATATATCGGTAACTGCAAGCTTCGGACTAGCTTCCTGGCCTAGCGATGGACTAACTGTGGATCACATCGTCAATGCTGCCGATAAGGCACTTTATCATGCCAAAAGAACTGGAGGTAATCGAATTTGCCTGGTATCCCAGATGCTACCCCTATCTACAGAAATAGAAGAAGCAATGCCCGATGCGGAAAAGGAGACCCTTAATATCATCTACGCACTGGCATCGACTATTGAAGCCAGAGACATTTATACCTACGGCCATTCTCAAAAAGTACGGACACATGCTGTCGCATTGGCCGAAGCCCTCTGCCTGCCACCTGAAAAAGTAGCCATCATCAGCCACGCAGCGCTGTTACACGACATAGGTAAGATCGGTATTTATGATGAGATATTGAACAAAGCCAGTAAATTAGACGAATCAGAGTTTGAACTGATTAAAACTCACCCTGATTTATCACGTACCATAGTAGGACACGTATCCAGTCTAACGCCCTGTTTACCAGCAATTCACCAGCATCATGAAAGCTGGGATGGTACCGGCTACCCAACTGGATTAAAAAGCGAGTCTATTTGCATAGAGGCACGTATATTAGCTATTGCCGATGCCTTCGATGCCATGACATCAAAACGGCCCTATCGTGCTCCATTATCATACAAGGAAGCAGTACAGGAGTTGAAACGCTGCTCTGGTACTCAGTTCGACCCCAAGCTGGTTAAAATATTTATACCCATAGTCCTATCCACAAGTCACGAAGATTTGATGAGCAAGCAGCATCCTGCCAAATCAGAAATTTAATCAAATTACTTTTACAAGAGCACATATATTGCGTGAGAAAAATTTCATAGGAAATTTATAGCGCTTCTCCGGGAACATACTGACAACTTCAAAACCTGCTTCGGACAAAACCTTACAGAGCTCATGATAAGAAAACAAGTAGTAATAACGATAAAGAGTACTACCCTTTGATTTCCACGCCACCTGTACCTCATTGCCCTTTAGCCAAAAGCGTGGTTGCCATCGATTCCAGACAGTAATGAAAGCTTCAGTACCTGGCCTAAGCACCCGTCTCAATTCTTTAAATGCTGCTCTTCGTTGCTCAACACCCTCTATATGATGATAAGCAGCTATTGAAATCGCACAATCGAAAGAATTATCCTTAAAAGGCAATGAAAGAGCATCAGCAATAGCCAGATCAACTTCAAAGTTGAACTTTACAGCATATTTACCTGCCAACCTTATCATCTCTGCAGAAAAATCAATTCCAACAAGCTCAAATTCATCCTTGAAGGGTAAGAAATCCGGTCCGTGGGCACAACCAACATTGAGCAGTTTACCCCCGCGCCATCTTCGTGCTATTTCACTGAGTTCAGTACTAAAGCGGCACCAATGTCTTAGCCGATACCAGCTCTCAGCGATCTCATCGAATATTTCTCTGTTTGTTGCCATAATTACTATTTGTTAAACTTTGATATAAGGAAAGCACAGCATGAAAAAAATATCAAGAACCATATCCGGAGTGACACCAGTTGCTGTCATGACTCAGCCTATTGATTGCCCCGGTACCTGCGTTTATTGCCCCACTTATGCCGAGACACCACGAAGCTACACCCCAGAATCTCCGGCAGTGCTAAGAGCAAAAAGCTGTAACTATGAACCCAGAAGGCAAGTCGAAATACGATTGAGGTCGCTTTCTGAAATGGGACACCCCGGCGACAAAGTGGAATTAATCATAATGGGTGGCACTTTTCTGGCTTATCCAGAAGACTACCAATGCAAATTCATAAAAGAATGTTATGACGGACTCAATGGTTATGAGTCACCTAATTTGGAAGCAGCCCAAAAATTTAACGAAACAGCAAAGCACAGATGTATCGGACTTTGTATTGAAACCAGACCTGATTGGTGTCAGGAAGAGCAAATCAAAAAAATGCTGGAATTCGGTACTACCAGGGTGGAGTTGGGAGTACAAATAATTGACAACGATATATACAAACTGGTGAAACGGGGACATAAGGTTACCGACGTTATCAAAGCCACTAAATCTCTCAAGCAAGCCGGAATTAAAGTTTATTATCACTGGATGCCCGGTTTACCTGGTTCTAATCCAGAACATGACCTGGAACTGTCCCAGCAGCTATTCAGCGATGAAAACTTCAGACCCGATGGAATTAAACTGTACCCGACGCTTGTTGTAGCTGGCACTGAGCTAGAAAAATGGTACAGCGATAATCGTTATAAACCTTACGCTATGGATGAGCTGGTAAGTTTAATGATAAATATCAAAGCTATGGTCCCGGGATACGTTAGAATTCCTCGCGTTATGAGGGACATTCCCACCAAGTTCATTGTTGCCGGCTGCAAAGACCTGGCATTAAGAAGTGCCATTAAGAAAAAGATGAAAGAACTGGATATAAGGTGTAATTGTATTCGTTGCCGTGAATACGGCCATCGCCTGCGTGACGGCTGGAAAATCGGTGAACCTCATCTCAAAAGGATCGACTATGAGGCATCCGACGGAACAGAGATATTTCTCTCTTTCGAAGATGACGACGAGACACTTTTCGGCTTACTCCGCCTCAGAATAGAAAAACCAGGGCACGACGGAAAAAAAATGGCTATGGTCAGAGAGATACATGTCTTTGGCCCTGAAGTCCCGCTTGGGGAACAATCCAGTGATGCTGCTCAGCATAAAGGCCTTGGGGGTAAACTGTTGAAAGAAGCCGAAAGAATCAGCATGGTCGAATTTCAGGCTAAAAAGATAGCTATTATCAGCGGCGTGGGTGCCAGGAACTATTTCCGCTCTGAATTCGGCTATAGTCTCGAAGGTACCTTCATGGTCAAAGAGCTTGGCGAGTAATTTCCTTCAGTCATAAAGATGACAGGCTACCTGATGCCCCGATGATACTTCAATCAGCTCAGGCTCTATGTTACGGCATATCTCCATTACTTTATGGCACCTGGGATGAAACCGGCAGCCAGGCGGAGGAGCTAGCGGTGAAGGCACGTCACCATGAAGCAAAATCCTCTCCCTTTTCTTTGACTGTAAAGTAGGTACTGCTGACAATAATGCTTCAGTATAAGGGTGGAGAGGATCCTGGAAAAACTCTTTTTTATCCCCCAGTTCCACAATTTTACCCAGATACATTACAGCCACCCTGTGAGACATATATTTTATTACTGATAAATCATGCGCAATAAATATGTAAGATAGCCCAAACTCTTGTTGAATATCCATCATCAAATTTAGAACCTGCGCTTGTATGGAAACATCTAAAGCGCTTACCGGTTCATCAGCGACAATCAGGCTGGGATTTATGGCTAAAGCACGAGCGATACCGATGCGCTGTTTTTGTCCACCACTGAATTCATGAGGATATAAATCAGCTTGTTTCGCTTCTAACCCGACCTGCTTCATCAACTCAACTATTTTCTCCTCTCTTTCTTTTTCACCAACTATCTTATGGATAATTAGAGCTTCACCTATAGAATCACCAACGGTCATTCTAGGATCGAGAGAGGCCTCCGGATCTTGAAAAACAATCTGGAGCTCCTTTCTTAGCTCCCTCAAACCTTTTTTATCTAACGTAGTAATGTCTTTTCCTTTGTACAAAATTTCTCCACTGGTTGGCTCCTCCAGTCTCAGTATTGCTCTTCCCAACGTTGATTTCCCACAACCTGATTCCCCAACCAATCCCAGATTTCCCCCTGCTTTTATCTGAAATGAAACACCATCAACAGCCCTGACATCACCCACATGCGCAGAGAACAGACCTGAAGTCACCGGATAATACTTCTTCAAATTTTTTATATCCAGTAATATCTCGTGATCTAACATCTCACCTAGCTCTAATTATACAAGTGGCAACTCACTATATGCTCATCAGAGATTCTGATGCTTTGGGGTTCCTGTTGTTGGCAAATATCCATGACTCGAGGACATCTGGGATGAAAAGTACAGCCTTGGGGAAGAGCAGTAGGATCAGGCGTAGTTCCTCGGATAGACACCAATCTGTCTGTAGTTTTAGCAAAATCGGGCAAGCAATTAAGCAGGCCAACAGTATAAGGATGTTTTGGGCTCTCGATTATTTCAGAAACAGGGGCAGTCTCAACATCCCTACCTGCATAAATTATTACCGCTCTATCACCTATCTCGGATACAACACCTAAATCATGGGTTATGAATATCAAAGACATTTTCCTGGTTATCTTTAATTCGTTGAATAAATCCAGAATTTGAGCTTTTATAGTCACGTCGACAGCAGTAGTCGGTTCATCAGCAATCAGAATCTGAGGATCACAAGAAAGCCCCATGGCTACCATGGCTCTCTGCCTCATACCGCCAGATAATTGATGAGGATAACTATTAACAGCCGTTTCTGCAGATGGTATGCCCATCTCTCTAAGTAACTCTATTGCTCTGTCTTTTGCCTCTTTATCCTCCACCTTTAGATGAAGCTTTATCTGTTCTATTATCTGATCACCCACAGTAAAAACCGGATTCAATGCAGATTGGGCGTCTTGAAATATCATGGCAATTTCTTTACCTCTAATATGCCGCAGCTTATCTGGCGGACATTTGATTAAATCCAGGTCGTTATACCTTACCTCGCCATCGACTACTTTACCAGCCAGACTATCAATTAAACCCAGGATAGATAATGCCGTCACCGACTTGCCACAACCAGATTCACCAACCAGACAAAGGCATTCTCCATGCCTGAGTTCAAAGTTCACGCCATCGACTGCCTTGACCACGCCGCGGCGGGTAAAAAAGCGTGTCTTCAAATTGACAACCTCTAATATATTATCTTTATCCCGCATAAATGAAACACTCTTAATATTTACTAAATATTACTCCTCGGGTCGAAGGCATCCCTGAGTCCGTCTCCCAGAAAATTGAAGGCTAATACAGTCAGTAAAAGCATAATCCCGGGTTCCACAGCCACCCACCATGATGTATCCAGACTTTGTTGCCCCGACTCCAGGATTATTCCCCAGCTAGTCACCGATGGATCACCCAAACCTATAAAGCTCAAGGCGGCCTCTGCCAGAATAACGCCGGGAATAGACAACGTAGCCATAACTATAATTAAACTGACAACGTTGGGAAACAGGTGACGGAAAATGACCCTGCCATCGCTGGCGCCGAGAGCTTTAGCCGCAGTAACAAACTCCCTGGTTCTGAGCGACAACGCTTCACTTCTGATCAGCCTGGCTGCCCCTGTCCAGCCAGTTAACCCTATCACCAGTACTATCAAGGCCAGGCTGGAGCCAAATATGAAAACTATCATAACGAGCAACAAGAAAAATGGGAATGTCATCATTACATCCGTGAATCTCATTAAAACATTATCCGCCCAACCACCAAGATAAGCAGATAAAACACCAATAAGCGCCCCTATGAAAATGGCTATGCCAGTAGCAATCAAGCCAACCCACAATGATATTCTGGCTCCAGAAATCAACATTGCCAGCATATCACGTCCCTTGCTATCCGTTCCCAAAGGATGCTCCCACATCCCATAAATCTTCGTAGCAGTAAACTCACCTGTTGCTCTATCATAGATTGACACTTCGGTACTTAGTCCCACCGGTGGCAAATTCTTCTGTTCAAAATTGACCTGGGTTGGGTCCAGAGTGAAAAGAGGTCCAATTAAGGCCAGCAAAATCAGGAAGATTACAAATGCCAACCCAGCTACTGCCAGTTTATTCTTGCTGGTTCTCTGCCAGTAATAATTTAGCAGCCGCCTGTTATTGTATAACGGCCCTCCAATTCTACGAAATACGCTCGTTAATACCTCAGTCATACCTTATCCTCGGGTCGAGATATGTGTAGGCAATATCGGTAATCAGGTTTATTATCAAAACCAGAAATGTCCCGATGAGGGTAACAGCTACTACCACAGGATAATCATCAGCAAAAATAGCTTTAAAAGATATCTGCCCCAGACCAGGAATACCGAAGATAATTTCAGTAAGATAGGCACCCCCAAAAACTATACTACCTAAATCAAACATTATTATGGTAAACAATGGCAGCAAGGCATTCCGAAATACATGTTTCCCGATCACAGTACGTTCTGGCAATCCCTTCGCCCTGGCTGTGGTAACAAATCCCTTATTTAAATTATCCAGCATTGCTGAACGGGTATATCTCACATAGCCAGCCAGCATTCCTGTGCCCAGAGTTATAACCGGCAATATTAATGCCTTAAGATTTTCCCATGAAAATAAGGGTAAAGTGGTATCATAATAGGTCTTAAACCATCCCAATTGCACTGAAAAAAGCAGGATCAGCATAACGCCAAGCCAGAAATTAGGTATGGATATGCCTAAAAAGGAAAGAAAAGTAGCCGCATAATCGATTTTGGAGTATTTTTTTACCGCAGAATAGACACCAATTAAGATACCCAGAATTGCTGCAAAAATAGTACTCAGCAATATAAGCTGAAAAGAGTAAATCCAGTGAGTCTTGATTAAATCAATCACAGGCATTGAGGTACTGAAAGACCATCCCCAATCACCCTGAAATAAATTAACCATGTAATTGGCATATTGTTCCCACAATGGCTTATCAAGTCCATATCGCGCTTCGATAGCCGCCGTAATCTGGGCAACGTCTTGGCCTTTAACAGACATATTTGCCAGGTACTTGTCAGCTGGTGAACCGGGGCCTATCCTCACTAAAATAAAAGTAATGGAGACTATTCCCCAGGCGATTACTATGGCATATATCAGCCTTTTAATGATGTAATACTTGAGCCAGCTTTTCCCCATATGAATCAAAACCCAAACCTGTTAATTAGTGTCTGCTACTCGATAAAATTTGCTAGTTACTACAGTAGCAACCAAAATGCCTCATTCAAAATACCAGAGATAGCTGTTATAGCCCATACTGATGCCCGGCTCTACTCCTCTGACATTACTCTGGAAACCAACAACTCCCAGACGAAAAACCAGAAAATCCACTGGTTGCTCTTCGGACAAAATACGTGATATCTCACCATAGGTTTTCCTGCGCACTCCCTCATCCAAAGCTTCTTTCGTTTTAACTTCCTCAAACAATTCGTCTATCCTGGCATTAGAGTAACCGAAAAAATTCAGTCCCCCATTAGTAGTAAAGAAAACTCCACTCCCCGATGGAGCCATCACGTCTGTACTGAATGCCATCAAAACCATATCCCAAGGCTCGTCGCTGACTGCATCAGGCCCATTATTTTGCCCCAATGTTTGATTCGTACCGGGGACTTTATTCATCAAATATTTTCTCACCAGAGTTTCCCAGGGTACTAATTTCAACTCTACATCTACGCCAATAGACCCCAGTTCCTGCTTTACCAGAAATGCGATATCCTCAGCTAACCCTCCTCCTGTAGTGGTAACCAGCACCAATTTCAAGGGTTTGCCGTTTTCATCCCGTATTTCTATGCTCCCATCAGCTTTCTTTTTACCATATCCAGCCTGATAAAAAAGTTCGGCAGCCTCTTTTTTATCACAAAGATGGCCAATTCCATATTTGTTCAAACTCTCGGCTGTATACCATGGAGAAGTTACCGGTATAAAACTAAAAGCTGGCTCAGCTAAACCCAGGTAAATGGACTTACAGATCAAATCTTTGTTTATCGACATTGATATAGCCTGCCTGACCTTGGTCTTCTTCAACCCCTCCCAACCATTAGCTCTATGGTTATATCCTATCAATGTATAGCCACTAGTTGGCAAAACATATACATTAATATTTTTCATACGATCAAACTTAGCTGCTTTTTCCGGTTCAATGCCACACATAGTTATGTCGCCAGCTTCCAGAGCTGCCAGCATAGTAGCGGAATTACCAAAAAGCTTGACCTCATATCGGTCAAAATAAGGAGCGCCTACAGGTTTACCAAGATAATAATCAGGGTTTCGCTCAACCACAAATCTATCATTCCTGATCCACTCCTTGAATTTGTAAGGCCCAAGGTTACCTGTATAGGTCAAATTATTAAACTCCGGCGCACGCGTGAAAGCTTCAACGTCTCCCTCATATTTAACGGCAATATACTTGGGATATGGTATAAGGTCATAAATAGTATAGACAAATTCCGGGTCTACTGTCTGATGTGTTATAGTAAAAGTAGTATTATCGACTACCTTTGGTGTCACAAAAACCGCTTTCCCATCCACCTGTTCCTGCCAGCTATCCTTATAAGGATAATTAAGCCAATCAGAAAACATCAGATTATTCAGAGTATATACATAATCCTCAGCAGTAACCTGAGAACCATCGCTCCATTTCAAATCATCCCTGATGGTAATAGTATAGACAAGACCATCCGGGGAAATCTCAATGTCCTTAGCCAAACATAGTAAATTAATCTCTAGTTCATTATTGTAATTTGCTAGTGAGTCGAGAGTAAGTCCTATATAGCTAAATGAAGTGCCATCAGCCACAAGAAGCAAATTCAAGGTTTCGGCATCACCACCATATTGTCCATCTATAAAGTCATTGGTCATCTGCTTAACTCTGGTACCAGCACAACCAGTCAGAAAAACCGCTATCGATAAAAGGATAATCAAGATTTTTATCTTGTTCATTTACCTACTTCCAAAACTTTTACTTCCAACCGTATGGCTTTTATCTATTGTCTTATCCTTACCTATTTTTATCCTATATTTCATCTGCCGCTTCACAGCCTTACTTGACTTAAAACGATTGAGATTTAGAAAACCTTTACTTTGACCTGCCATAAAATTGCACCCTTAAATAAAACCCATCTTAAGACGATTGATAATTTCCTCAATATTAGCATCAGGTTCTAAGTTAATAGCCCTGATAGCTTCATCAACCTTTGGCCTTTTATGTACGTCATAAAGGTCATCCAACTTATCATAAACCCCAGCTCGTCTGCCCAGCCTATAGTTAATTCTTTCTTCTGGAGAAAGCAACAGATATTTGTTTATCACAGCCAGGCATAAGGATTTAGCCTCGGGGAATTTACCATCTATTTCAGGCAAGAGATTCATAATATGATCACTCTTAACCATACTACTAACTTCCAGCTTTTCAATAAGATTACCTAATTCCTCAACAATCTCGTCCTCAGTTTGCATCTCGAAATCACCATTTTCCAAATTAGTCCACAAAGGCATCCCTTTCCTTACATAAAGAGTGCGTATCCTGATAAATTCGGGGTTTATTGCATTCAAAACTCTGGCTGTCCCGACAACATGTTCTGCTGACATTCTCTTACCTCCCAACCCGGGCATGATATACTCACTTAAGGAAATTCCCGATTCCTTTACATTTTTACCCCCCTTAATATGTTCCTCAGCCGTAACTCCTTTATTCATATAACTAAGCACAATATCAGAACCGCTTTCCATGCCGATATGCAAGCGGGAGAGCCCAACATCTCTTAATGACTTTAATTCTTCTACACTCTTCTTTGCAGCAGTTTTAGAGCGAGCGTAACTGGTCACTCTGTTTATCTCAGGAAAAGTCTGTTTTAAATAAGAAATCACTTGCACCAGCTCAGGAGTCCTCATGATGAGAGTATTAGCATCCTGCAAAAAAGCTGATTTACTGCCTGCCCACATCCATAAAGCCACATTTCGTATTGCGGCATTATCTTGATAATGACTATAAACAGAAGCGGCTATATCTCTGATTCGGCCGCCATCACCAGTTCTCCATGCAAGTTCTTTTATCTCCTCGCTTATGGTTTTTGCCTTTTCGATATCTTTGAGGACATCTTCAACTGGTCTAAGTTCAAATTTCTGCCCCTTGTACAGACCACAAAACTGACAACGGTTCCAGGGACAATTTCTGGTCACTCTTATTAACAAAGAATAAGCTTCACTTGGAGGCCGAATGGGGCCAAGCTCAACAGAACAATCAAGCAACTTTGACATCATATCTGCTCATTATATATTCTGAGTTAACACACAGGCAATTTTAATTAATCAGAAAACCAATAATATGGTACACTAATGCGCGTAGAGTTTAGTAAAAATACTTGATTCACAGAAAACTCTTTGCCGCCAATATTAAGCCATGAATGAAATCAAAATAATATCCTTCGACGTTGAGGGAACACTGGTAACCACCGATTTTAGCTACGCTATCTGGTTTGAAGCCATTCCCAAGAGGTATTCGGCAAAACACAACATACCATTTGAGCAAGCGAAAGAAGAGGTCATCAAGGAGTACGAAAAGATCGGCGATCAAAGAGCAGAATGGTATGACATTAAGTACTGGTTCCAGAAATTAGACCTGGGTAATTACGAAACTGCCATGGAGGAACATCATAACAAAGTAGAATATTATCCTGAAGTTATAGATATCTTATCATCGCTTCGCCAGAAGTATACGCTTACTGTAGCCTCAGGATCGCCCAGAGAGTTTTTGCATCACCTTCTCCGAGACATCAGGCCTTATTTCTATAGAATTTTTTCTTCTATATCCGATTATAAACAGACAAAAACCAGTGATTTTTATCAAAAGATGTGCCAGGAACTTGAAGCTCCACCCCACCAGGTCCTCCATGTCGGCGATAACTGGCAATTTGACTTCGTTGCCGCCAAGGAAATGGGTATTCAAGCAATACATCTAGACAGAAAAAAGGAGAATAACCGCCCCGGTTCGTTAACTGATCTGGCGCAGTTAAGGTCTCTTCTGCCACCTAGCCATTAGCACAGGATTTTTTTGATGGTAAAAATTAACCCAGTTTGAACTGGGTAAGGCGAGAATATTAAACCAAATTCATTCCAGTAAAATATAAACTTACCTTAAAACGTTACAGCCTCTCCACTTTAACTAAAGGAAGCATCTTCTCTAAATCCTTTCGGTGGCAGAGTTCAACACCGGGAGTTAAAGCTGTTGCTGTACCAGCAGCCACTGCCAAGCGAGCGGCTTCCTCAAGGCTAGCACCCTGACTTAGCATCATAACCAGTCCAGCAACAGCAGAATCACCAGCACCCACAGTGCTACGAACTTTTACCTGAGGCGGGAGTAATTTCAAAATCTCATTGTTATCAGATATTATAAATGCACCTTTGCCTTGGGAAATTGCCACAATTTCAATACCCTTAGCATGCAACGCCTTCACTGCCCTGATAACTGCTGCTTCATTTTCCAGTTTCATTCCGAGCAACTCCTCTGTCTCATGAGCATTAGGCTTAATCACATCGGGTTTAGCTTTTATTCCCTCCTTCAGCCATTCATTATCAGAATCAAGCACAGTTTTAATACTCTGCTTTCTAGCTATAGCTATGAACTCCCGATAAATATCATCAGGAATTCCTGGCGGTACACTTCCCGACAAGACCAGAAACTCAGGCTTGGGCTTAATATTTCTTATTTTGTTTGTCAGGTCAGCAAGTTCTTTTTCAGAGATTCTCGGCCCCGGAGCATCAATTCTGGTCTGGGACCGATTTTTTAAGTCAGTGATAATTAAATTACTTCTTATTTCCCCCTGAATATAGGTGAAGTCAAATGGCACACCCTGGTGTTTCAACAATTGCTTAAACTCTTCACCATCAAAACCACCGATGAAACCATAAGCAATGGTCTCACCACCTAACTCATGGATAACCCGGGACACATTAATACCTTTGCCGCCAGGATCACGACGTAAGCTAGTCCACCTATTGGCCTCATCTAATATTAACCCATCAACTGTGACGGTCCTGTCTAAAGTCGGATTAAGAGTCACCGTAGCAATCATCTAGATCTTCTCCACCTTAAGCAGATTCGTGGTTCCCGACACCCCGATAGGCACACCGCCGGTAATTACCACTAAATCTCCAGTTTTAGCCAATCCAGACTCTTTAGCTATCCTTGCTCCCTGCTCAAACAAATCCGCTATTTTTGAGGCCACAACAATTCGAAAAGATTGAACTCCCCAAGACAATAGAAGTTGCCTTCTGGTTATCTGGCTGGGAGTAATTGCCAGTATCGGTACTTCAGGACGATACTTGGCAACACGGCGGGCAGTGCTTCCAGAAGAGGTAAAAGCAATAATTGCAACCGCTCCCAGTTGATGTGCAGTATGACAAGCAGCGTAGCTAATGGCATCATCGGTCTGAGGTTGAATATCCTTACCCTTATTTATCAAAATTTCATCATAAGGCAAAGCTGCTTCTGCTTCTAGAGCAACCTGTGCCATCATTGAAACAGCTTCCACAGGATACTGGCCGATAGCTGTTTCCTCCGATAACATTACAGCGTCAGCACCATCAAAAATAGCATTGGCAACATCAGTAACCTCAGCCCGGGTAGGCCTCGGCGCATCCACCATTGACTCCAGCATCTGGGTGGCTACTATGACAGGTTTGCCCAACCGATTGCATTTCTGAATGATTTTCTTTTGAGCTATAGGGACTTTCTGGATGGGAATATCAATACCCAGATCACCCCGGGCCACCATAACTCCATCAGCCTCTTCTAAAATTTCATCAAGATTATCCAGTGCTTCACGCCTCTCGATTTTGGCAATAAGCATCGAAGTTGATCCTTGCTCTCGCAAGAAGTGTCTGACTTTTACAATATCTTCAGCTGTCTTAATAAAGGACACTGCTACAAAATCTACTTTATGCTCAACTCCAAAAGCAAGATGCCTCCAATCATCCTCTGTAATAGAGATATTGCCATAGTTAGCCCCGGGAACATTAACTCCTTTATTATCCCCTAGCTTGCCCCCGGTTATAACCTTGCATCTCATATCGGTAGTGCTTATAGATGTTATTTCGAGTTTTATATTACCATCGCTAAGGAAGACTGTATCGCCCAGCTTTACATGTTTAGGCAAATCCGGTAAATCTACCGAAACCTGCCGTTCATCTCCCAGAACCTGCCTGGTAGTAAGAACAAAATTATTGCCCGCTTTAAGCGTAACTTCACCTTTTTTCACCTTTCCAGTCCTGTCTTTAGGCCCGGGAAGGTCTTGCATTATGGCTACAGGTAAATCAAGCTGTTTAGCAACTCGACGAATCATTTTTATAACCTTGGCATGTTCACTGTAAGTGCCATGAGAAAAGTTAATCCTTGCCACATCCAGACCGGTTTTGAGCAAATCTGTTACAACAGGTATAGAATTGCAACTCGGTCCAATCGTACAAACTATCTTGGTCCTTCTGGATAAAATATCAGTTAAAAAATTAAAAGACATGCTCTTTCCTAATAAATTTTATACCAGTCTTCCGTAATATTAATCAGTTCAGTATTAGGAACATTGAGCTTCTGATACCAGGGAACAGCATACTTGTCAGCTATTTCAACAAGCTCTTTAAATCTATCCGCTACGGTAGTCTTCAGATATTTAACTCTCTGTTCCCTATCCGCAAACTGCAATGCTTCTTGCCAAATAGCTCGACCCCCGAGGAAACCTGAGGCACCCGCCTTACAAGCCAATTTAACCTGCTCACGGAACATTTTATAGTCTACTCCAGCACTCAACAGCACCCAAGGTACGCGAGAAGCCTCATTTAATTTCTGGCACGCTTCTAAAGCCTTCCCTTTATCTTTCTCATAATTAAGATTAACCGGAAATTCTGCTTTGAGTACATCGATCGGTAATTCTGTTATCTGACAGGCAGTCTCAACTACCAGGTCAGGTTTCTTTATGTCAAACTGTATTAAATCAGTCTTTTCATCTCCTATAGGATAGCTAACAGGTTCAGCAAGAAAAGGCAAGTCGTGCTTTATACATTCTCCGGCTACAAAGCGAACTATTTCTAATTGCTTACCAGCCGACTCAACCAAATCTGGTCGGTAATATACCAGGATTTTAACGGCTGAAGCACCCATTCGCTTTATCTTCTCTACTCCCCACCCATCCAGCAAGGTGGTAACACGACCTTCAGAATTATCCTGATAGCCACTGGCTTCCACGCTAACTAACAATCCGGTAGAACCCGGCAACGCTCCACTGGCAATGCTCTGAGCAGCACCATATATAGGATCCAGTAAAATAGCGCTGGCATAAGGAGCAAGGACATCACAAATGTCTGACTTGAACTGCACCATTTCCTGATAGTCGATTTTTCTAGACAATGCTTTTTCCAGAGCTGATCGAAGCGAACCTCTATGATCCATAGCACAAATTACCAAAATACCCCTTGCGGTTGAAATCTGCTGTAAACCCCTGGCCTTACCTATAGTGAGAACATTCATTATTAATCTCCTTTGAACGCAGACTCATCATCGAAACTATATCGCTTTAATACCAATTTATCAAGTTTATCAAATTAATATTGTGTTACAATAAAGGAGAATTTTTATGTCTGGTAGTGACAACTAACTACCCTTGAATAAGTATGACACCTTAAACCGACAACAATTCAAAAACAGTTTTGATATAAAGGCAAGAGCTTTTAAAATGACCTTTTCATTTAGATTTGTAGCCTTAGCAGCTCTTTTCATTACTTGTTTGATTACAGCTAATATTCTTATCGTCAAGCAAGTTGCTATTGGCAATACCATTATTATTCCCGCAGGCATAATTATTTTCCCGATAAATTATATCTGCGGCGATGTCTTAACCGAGGTCTACGGATACAGACAAGCACGGCTGGTGATCTGGCTGGGATTTATCTGCAATTTAATCGCCGTAATAGCCTTCTGGATAGGTGGAATATTACCTCCAGCACCTTCTTTCGAAGCGCAATCTGCCTACGATAGAATCCTGGGTAACACCCCTCGATTTCTAACTGCTTCCTTCATCGCATATCTTGCTGGCGAGTTCGTTAATTCCTTCGTCCTGGCTAAAATGAAAGTTGCCACCAAAGGTCGATGGCTCTGGTCAAGAACCATTGGCTCTACTTTAGCAGCACAGGGTATCGATACTTTAATCGCTCTACCAATTGCCCTTTGGGGAATCTTGCCCCTCTCTGTGCTGGGTATCATGATTTTAAGCCACTGGCTTCTGAAATCAGCTTATGAAATCGTAGCCACACCGCTTACTTATTTCGTGGTGAATTATCTAAAGCGAAAGGAAAATATTGATACCTACGACCGTAAAACTAACTTTAACCCTTTTGCTATTGGCTAAGTCAAAGTTTTGGTGTAGGATAGGCTATGGAGATAAAGTTTATTGTTGATATCAATGCCGGCAAATTAGCGAAATGGCTGAGAATAATGGGATATGATGCTCTATTATTTAATGAAGAAGACGATGGCAAGATGATTAAAATTGCTTTAAATGAGAACAGAGTGATTTTAACCAAAGACTCACAAGTTATGAAACGCCGGTTGATTACCAGCGGCAAGCTAAAAGCCCTTCTCATTGAAGAAGATGATCCCAAAACCCAACTTCAGCAAATTGCCAAAGCCCTAGATTTAGACTACCAGTTCAAGCCTTTCTCAATATGCCTGGAATGTAATCATGCCCTGATAGAGCGGCCTAAGGACGAGGTGCGCAATCTGGTTCCACCACACGTACTGAAAACTCAGAGCAATTTCATGGAATGTCCATCATGTCACCGCATATTCTGGAGAGGAACGCACTGGCAGGCTATGAGTAAAGAACTGAAAGAATTTATAACTCCGAAACAAAAATGAGAGAAGGTGGTATAAATCCATGAAAATTGTAACTGCAGAGCAAATGCGTCAAATCGACCAGAGTGCTGCAGATATCGGCTTGACTACCGAGATACTTATGGAAAATGCTGGCCGCGCCGTAGCCGAAGAAACCAAAAAACTTCTGGGCGGCATTATCGGAAAACATTTATTGATTCTAATAGGGCCGGGCAACAATGGTGGCGATGGTCTGGTGGCAGCGAGATATCTTGAAGAATCTGGAGCAGAAGTTTGCCTTTATATGTGCAGCAAGCGTTCAAGTGAAGATAAAAACTTTAAACTGACCCGGGAACGCAATATTAACACTATCAATGCTGATGAAGACAAAGATTTCAACGGGCTGGATAAATATTTGGCAAGCTCAGAAGCAGTTATCGATGCTATCTTCGGAACCGGCAGAAGTCGTACAATCGAAGGTCTAATAAAGCAAGTATTGACAAAGGTGATAGCAGCCAAGGAAAAACGCTCTGAATTGTTTATCGTCGCAGTAGATATGCCTTCGGGTCTCGATGCTAATACGGGAACCGTTGACACAAGTTGTCCCGATGCCAATGCCACCATAACGCTTGGTTATCCTAAGCCAGGATTATATAATTTCCCCGGTGCTGAAAGGGCTGGAGAAATTATTATAGCTGACATCGGAATTCCTCCTGCTTTAGCACAGGATATAGTCACCGAACTCATCACCGAAGAGCAGATAAGAGCATTACTGCCTGCACGTCCTGCCAGTGCTAACAAAGGAACCTTTGGCAAAGTATTGGTAGTAGCAGGCTCGATTAATTACATCGGAGCCGCCTATCTTGCTTGCATGGGGGCAGCCAGGGTAGGTGCTGGTTTGGTAACGCTGAGCACGGCAAAAAGTCTACAGCCCATCCTGGCATCAAAATTAACAGAAGTAACTTATGAGCCGCTCCCAGAAACATCTATTGGCATAATTTCTTCAGAAGCAACGCTGGTTCTGCAGAAACAGCTAAGGAACTACAATGTTCTACTTATGGGTTGCGGGCTGGGGCAAAACGTTGAAGTCCGCAAATTCATCAAGGCGACTCTACTCCCTCCGTCACCAGTCCAGTCCATACCATTAGTTCTGGATGCCGATGCATTAAATACTCTGGCACAAATGCCGCAGTGGTGGCAGAAGCTAGGTAAGGATGTTATACTAACTCCGCATCCTGGAGAAATGGCACGATTGACTGGAGTTCCTATAGATAAGATACAGCAGGAACGATTGGGAATTGCCCAAAAATCAGCCGTAGAATGGCAGAAGGTAGTTGTACTTAAAGGTGCTTATACTATTATTGCCGCACCCGACGGACAGACCAGAATCAGCCAGGCAGCTAATGCTGGTTTAGCCTCGGCGGGCACTGGTGATGTTCTCACTGGAGTCATTGCAGGATTGATAGCACAGGGTTTATCTCCTTTCGATGCTGCAAGTTGTGGCGTCTATCTTCATGCCCAAGCCGGTAACTTGGCAAGGCAAGAAATGGGTGATGCTGGTATGTTGGCCAGCGACCTGTTACCCAAATTGCCATTGGCGATTAAAAGGCTTAGATAAAAAAGGAATACTTTCTAAAATGTTAATGGCAGTAGATATAGGCAATACTAACACTATACTCGGCATATTCGATGGTGATAAGCTAAAAACTACTATGCGTATCTCTACCGGAATTCATACCATGCCAGACGAATACGCAGGTTTAATCCTCTATCTTCTGGAACGCCAGGGCATAGCCGCAACACAAATAACAGATGCGGTTTTGTGCAGCGTAGTTCCTCCACTGGTTACCACATTCGAAGAAATAGGCGAAAATTATTTCAAAATTTCAACTCTGGTGGTTGAAGCAGGGGTTAAAACCGGTGTGCGAATCTGCATGGATAACCCTAAGGAAGTTGGCACCGACCGCATAGTAAATGCCGTGGCAGCTCATAAATTATATAAAGGGCAGGTAATCGTTATCGACCTGGGCACCGCAACTACTTTCGATGCTGTGTCTGCAGATGGAGATTATCTTGGAGGTGCTATTGCCCCGGGGATTGCTATTGCAACTGAGGCATTATTTACCCACACTGCTGCATTGCCCCGAGTAGACCTGACCTATCCCCAAAAGGCTATCGGCACGAATACTGTTGCAGCCATACAATCAGGAATAGTTTTTGGGTATGTAGGATTGATCGAGGGTATAGTAAGCCGAATTAAACAAGAGTTGGGAGGCAAGACAAAGGTAGTAGCTACGGGAGGCTACTCTGATCTCCTGTCTAAGGAGACATCGGTGATTGATGTAGTTAATCACGATTTAACTTTAATAGGTTTGCGTTTGATTTATCAGATGAACAGGACCTGAACAGCAGGTAAATTATGAATTTAAAAGGCAAGACCATATTATTAGGAGTTACTGGTAGCATCGCTGCCTATAAGGCAGTTGACCTGGCCAGCCATTTAACCAAAGCTGGAGCCAGGGTTGATGTTATAATGACCGATGCAGCTACGGAATTCATAGCTCCCCTTACCTTCCGCAATATCACAGGCAGGCCTGTAGTTACCAAGATGTTCGAGCTGGCTTCGGAATATAGCGTCGAGCACGTAGCTCTGGCAGATGCTGCAGATGTAGTAGTTATTGCTCCGATCACAGCAAATACAATCGCCAAACTCGCCGCCGGCATAGCCGATAACATGTTAACCTGTACTGTTCTTGCTACCAAAACTTCAGTAATACTGGCCCCGGCAATGCATTCCAATATGTATCAAAACCCTGTTACTCAGGAGAATCTGAAAAAACTCAAAGCTCGAGGTTTCATCGTGGTAGGACCGGAGAGCGGACCGCTTGCCTCGGGCAAAATTGGCATAGGACGTTTTATTGAGATAAACCAGATTATTGGAACTATAAGTCAAGTATTAGGTAGAAAAGGTGATCTAGCTGGAAAACGGATAGTCATCAGTGCCGGTGGCACCAGGGAACCGATCGACCCGGTGAGATGTTTAACCAATTACTCTTCCGGCAAGATGGGTTATGCTCTGGCTGAAGCCGCCAGAGACCGTGGTGCTCAGGTAGTGCTGGTAACTGCACCCACAGCACTGCCAGAGCCAGTTGGCATAAATATAGTTAATATCAGCACCTCACAGGAGATGTACCAGGCGGTTAAAAAAGCTTCTACAAAAGTCGATGCTCTGATTATGGCAGCAGCGGTGGCTGATTTTCGACCTGCTAAAGTATCCAAAAACAAGATAAAAAGACAATCTTCCGACAGCTTAACCCTTGAACTGGAAAAAACCCAGGATATTCTCGATGAAGTAAGAGGTAAATTCATCAGGGTGGGCTTTGCTGCCGAAAGCAACAACCTTATAGCCAATGCCAAAAACAAATTAACCAAGAAACAGCTTGACCTTATTGTGGCCAATGACATCACCGTTGCCGGCAGCGGCATTGGCGCCGATGATAACCAGGTAACTATAATCGACCGTAGCGGCAAAACTGAAAAACTACCCCTTCTGCCCAAAAGCGAAGTGGCAGACAAGATTCTAGACAAAGTGGTAAAAATTCTGTCAAATAAAGCTATGAGGTAGAGAGATGTTGCTAATAGATGGAGTTAAATACAACTTGTGGTGCCCAAAAGACGAAGTCAAAGAGTTCCACCCAATTATCGAGGAACATGCGAAAGAAATCTTTGGAGAATCCTCGGAATACTTCGATATAAAGAAGAGATTAGAATCAGTTACAGGCAAGGGATCGGTACCCGATGGTTTTGTTATTGTCTTTAGTGAACAACCTTGCTGGCATATTGTTGAGATTGAGTTATCGAAGCACGACCTTCATGATCATATAGTTAATCAAATCAGTAGGTTTATTGTTGGCATAAACAATCCACAAACACAGAAAAGGATTGTCAACGCAATAAACGAATATCTAAACAAAGACGACTACCGTCGATCAAAAATAAAGAAAGACATCGACCCTCGTGAAATTCGCCAATTCCTCGATGACGTGATTGATCAAAAACCAATATTAACCATAGTTATTGAAGAACGAACACCAGAATTAGACGAGGTTTTGAAGATTTTTCCTCAATTCGAAAAAAGAGTAATAGAGTTCAAAACTTTCACTAGACAAGACGTCGGACTGTCTGTCCATGCGCATTTATTTGAGCCGTTGCACAAGCAAGCTATTGCTGCGACAAATCTGCCCGTTGTAACAGCGACGTCAACAACGAATATCATTGAAATCACCCTAAAACCATGGAATATTAAATATAAAGAATTTGTTATCCCTAAAGACAAGAGAGAATTCTTTCCACCATTTACAACAGAGGTTGAAATGGATACTGATATTGGCTCCATCAAGGTTACTTGTAATCCTCCATCCTCTTCCTTCCCCAGCTACTATATTTCACGATTATCTAAATGGTTTAAAGCGCATCCAGAGATCAAAATTGACGACAAACTAATTATCGAAGTCATCGAACCGATGAAAAAGTATCGCCTAAGAAAGGCGTGAGGAGAAAATATGTCGCGAGAGTTCACAGGAGTAATTGAAAAGAGAGGGAAATGGTACGTCGGCTACGTTGAAGAAGTTCCCGGCGTCAATACGCAAGGAAAAACTTTGAAGGAAGTCAGAGAAAACCTTAAAGAGGCCTTGTACCTGATCATAGAAGCTAATAAGGAGCTTACAGCCAGAGACCAAGCAGATACTCAAGTTATCAAAGAGCCGATTATTGTTGAAGTTTGAACTTTCTTAGATGAAGAAGAAAGACTTACTGCGATACCTTCATAAGCACGGATGTAACCTGCTTCGAGAAGGTAAGAAACACAGCGTATTTTATAATTCAACTAACAATAAAACTTCAACCGTGCCCCGTCATCGGGAAATCAACGACTTTGTAGTTAAGAAAATTTGCCGTGATTTAGGAATTTCAGAACCGCTGTAGGGAGAACCTATATATGACCGAAATACCGAAAGCATATGAACCAGGTCAGGTAGAACAGAAATGGTATAAATTCTGGATGGAGCAGGGGTATTTCACCCCTGAAATAAACAGGGGGAAAAAGCCTTTCGTCATAATCATGCCGCCACCCAACGTCACCGGTGAGCTTCATGTAGGACACGCTCTGACAGCTACACTTGAAGATATTATGAGCCGGTGGCACCGTATGCTGGGAGAGCCCACTCTGTGGCTACCGGGATTCGACCATGCCGGCATCGCTACTCAAGTGGTAGTAGAACAAAAATTAGCCAAAGAGGGACTGGATCGTCACAAGATAGGCAGGGAGAAGTTCATTGAGCATGTCTGGGATTGGGTAAGCAAATCACGAAAATCGATTACCTACCAGCATCAGAGATTGGGAGCTTCCTGTGATTGGAGTCGAGAGCGATTTACTCTGGACGAAGGGCCATCGCTGGCAGTACGTACTGCTTTCGTACGCCTGTATAACAAAGGGTTGATTTATCAGGGAGAACGAATAATCAACTGGTGCCCCCGTTGCCGGACAGCTCTCTCTGACCTGGAAGTCCAGCACAAGGATATAACGGGTAACCTGTATTATTTGCGCTACCCATTGTCTGACGGCAATGGATTTGTTACTGTAGCCACTACTCGTCCTGAAACATATCTGGGCGATACTGCGGTTGCCGTGAACCCCAAAGATAAACGTTTCCGTGGCCTGGCAGGGAAAAAAGTAATCCTTCCA
>Ga0265297_10001101_pt1 | contig 66919 bp, 82 predicted proteins | sample Munlanlwell13791_FD_192502 | JGI IMG/M metagenome (GOLD analysis project Ga0265297, IMG submission 192502) | Leachate microbial communities from a municipal landfill in Southern Ontario, Canada - Leachate well 137-91 | ecosystem: Engineered > Solid waste > Landfill > Unclassified | place... | reverse complement strand
TTTTTCGGTTGTGCGCGAGTTTGTGGGGCACGGTATCGGCACAAAGATGCACGAGGATCCGCAGATACCTAATTTCGGCGTGCCGGGCACGGGTGTGAGGTTGAAGGCCGGCATGGTGCTGGCTATAGAACCTATGGTGAATGCCGGCAGGTATGGCATTAAGATCCTTGACGACGGCTGGACGGCCGTGACAACAGACAGGAAGCTTTCGGCTCACTTCGAGCATACGGTGTATATCGGAGAGAACGGGCCGGAGATATTGACGAAATGGCGAAAGAAGAGGCAATAGAGGTTGAGGGCATAGTGCTTGAGGCGTTGCCCAACGCGATGTTCCGCGTTGAGCTGGACAACGGCCATAAAGTGTTATCCCATGTATCAGGAAAGATGAGGATGAACTTCATCAGGATACTTCCCGGGGACAGGGTCAAGCTTGAGCTTTCGCCGTATGATTTAACCAGGGGCAGGATAACTTTCAGGGTGAAATAAAATGAAAGTCCGTTCAAGTATAAAGAAGATATGCGAGAAGTGCAAGATCGTTAAGAGAAGAGGGATTATCTACGTAATATGCGCGAACCCGAAGCATAAACAGCGCCAGGGCTAGGCCGCAGGCCTGTGCCACGCTAATAATCAGGAGGAGTTAATGCCCAGGATTTTAGGTATCGATTTACCGAAGGAAAAAAAGATAGAGTTTTCGCTCTGCTACCTCTACGGGGTGGGGAGGGTCATTTCGAGGCAGATATTAAAGAAAGCGAACATCAATCCGGAAGCCCGCGCGAAGGACCTTTCCGATGAGGAAGTCGCGCGCATTACTTCCATATTGCAGAAAGAATATAAGGTGGAAGGCGACCTCAGGAGAGAGATCGCGCAGAACGTCAAAAGGCTCATGGATATCGGTTCATACAGGGGCATGAGGCACAAGAGAGGCCTTCCGACCCGCGGACAGCGCACAAAGACCAACGCGAGGACCAGAAAAGGCCCGCGCAGGATGGCTGTCACAATGAAGAAAAAAGAAACTAAGGCATAATTAAGGAGCTTTGCTAAATGGCTGAGGAAAAGAAGGAAGAAGAAGTAAAACATAAGAAGCACAAGACTAAGAAAAAAGTCGCGAAGAACATCCCGAGCGCGGTAGCGCATATACAGGCGACATTTAATAATACCGTTGTCACGATCACGGATAAATCCGGGAATACGATCTGCTGGGCATCGAGCGGGGGAAGCGGTTTTGCCGGTTCAAAGAAGTCGACTCCGTTCGCTGCGCAGGTTGCTGCCGAAGTTGCCGCTAAAAAGGCCATGGAACACGGCGTAAAAGAAGTCGAAGTATTCGTAAAGGGCCCCGGCGCCGGACGCGAGTCGGCTATACGCGCCCTGCAGGCTGCCGGCCTGGCCATATCACTGATAAAGGATGTCACGCCTATTCCGCACAACGGTTGTAGGCCACCGAAGAGAAGGAGAGTATAGTAAATGGCGAAATACAAGGATGCCGTATGCAGGCTTTGCAGAAGGGAAGGCGCCAAGCTCTTCCTCAAGGGCACGCGCTGCTATACGCCCAAATGCGCAATGTCCCGCCGCGAATACGCCCCGGGCCAGCACGGCCAGGGGAGGATCAAGCTTTCTGACTACGGTCTCCAGTTAAGGGAGAAGCAGAAAGTGAAGAGGATCTACGGGGTGCTGGAAAAGCAGTTCAGGCTTTATTTCCAGGCAGCTGACAAGTCACAGGGTGTAACGGGTGAGATCCTGCTGCAGCAACTGGAGAGGAGACTGGATAACGTATTACAGCGTTCCGGCCTCGCGAGTTCTACCGCTGATGCGCGCCAGATAACGGCGCACGGCAATGTGAAGGTGAACGGCCGCAGGGTAGATGTAGCCTCGTTCCAGGTCAAGGTGGGAGATTCCGTAACGATAAATAACAAAGAGAACATAATCAAGCACGTAAAGGCCAACATCGAGCTCACAAAAGACAAGGGCACTCCGAAATGGATTGCCGTAGATACGAACGCTTTGGAAGTTAAGGTCATTAAGCTTCCATCTAGGGACGATATCGGTTTCCCTGTCCAGGAACAATTGATAGTTGAGTTATATTCGAAGTAGGGAGGATAAAATAATATGGGTATTGCCTGGAAAGATTTTGAAATGCCAAAGAAACTGGTCTGCGAGGAAGCGACCTATACCGATAATTACGGTAAATTTACCGCAGAGCCTTTTGAGCGCGGATACGGTACCACTCTCGGAAGCGCCTTAAGGAGAGTCCTGCTTTCTTCGATAGAAGGAAGCGCCGTTACCACGGTCAAGATCGATTCGGTACAGCACGAGTTTTCCACGATACCCGGCGTTTCGGAGGATGTTCCTGATATCATACTGAATATCAAGAAGCTCATCCTGCGTTCGCATTCGAGGCAGCCTAAGGTCATAGAGATCAAGGCTGACAGCAAGGGCGACGTGAAAGCCGAGGATATAATACACGACGAGACCATAGAGATACTCAATCCCGACCTGCATATCGCGACATTGACGAAGGGCACGAAGTTCCACGTCGAGATGGAAGTAGGCAGGGGCAGGGGATATTATCCGGCGGAGAAGAATAAAAAGGAAGGCCAGCCGATAGGCGTAATACCCGTCGACTCGATCTTCACCCCGATCATAAAGGTGAATTTCCAGGTCGAGAACACGCGCGTCGGGCAGATAACCGATTACGACAAGCTCGTGCTCGAGATCTGGACGAACGGCAGTATCACTCCGAAGGATGCGCTCCTGTATTCGTCGCATATACTCGAGAAGCATCTCGAGATATTCCTCGGATTCGGGAAGCTTCCTGTTGAAGAGGCTGAGGAAGAGGTAAAGGTCGACGAGGAATTATATTCCAAGTTGAAGATGCCCGTATCGGAGCTGGAATTGTCCGTAAGGAGCGCGAATTGCCTCAAGGAAGCGAAGATCAAGACGATAGGGGAACTCGTACAGAAATCAGAGGCCGAGATGCTGAAGTACAGGAACTTCGGGAAGAAATCATTGGCCGAGATCAAGGAAATAATCGTGACCATGGGCCTTGGGCTTGGGATGAAGGTCGATAAAAAACTGCTAAAGAAAGATTAACGGGTAAACTATATGCGCCATAATAACATGAAACGAAGGTTCGACAGGAATAAGCCCGAGAGGGATTCGATGTTCACGAATCTCGCGAGGGGGCTTTTCATATCGCAGAGCATAACGACCACGGTACAGAAAGCCAAGGAAGCAAGGAAACTTGCCGAAAAACTGATAACTATGGGGAAGGTTGATACCGTGCATTCGAGGAGGAAGGTCTTCGCCGTCCTTCGCGACGAGGATCTCGTCAAGAAGCTGTTCAAGGAGATCTCTCCGCTTTTCGCCGGCAGGAAGGGCGGATATACAAGGATCATACGCCTCGGTAACAGGCGCGGCGATAACGCTGAAATGGTCATCCTGGAGCTGACCGAGAAGAAGGTCATCGCTCCGAAGTCAAAACCGAAGAAGGAAAAGCCGGCTGAGGCAAAGCAGGCGCCTTCACGTGAAAAAGGGGACTCGAAAGAGACCGGGGCAACGGTTGCAGATAAGCCGAAGGAACCGGCCCAGGAAAAGCATATCCCGCCCAAGAAGGATATTAAAGAGGCCCATCCGGCGCCCACGCACCAGGGGCAACCCGGTTTCGCCGGCACTCTTCGCAAATTCTTCAGGGGAAGGACAAAATAACCTGACGTCCGGGTGCACTACAGGAGGGGATTGCTTTGAAGATCTCAAAACGACTCGAGAAGGTCAAAGAATCCCCGACCCTCGCTATCACGGCGAAGGCCAAGGAGATGAAGGCCAAGGGCGAGGATGTAGTAAGCTTCGGGGCGGGTGAGCCGGATTTTGACACCCCCGCAAATATCAAATCCGCAGGCATAAAGGCGATCGAAGGCGGATTCACCAAATATACCGCATCATCGGGCATACCGGAATTAAAAAAGGCGATCTGCGGGAAATTCCTCAAAGACAACGGACTTACCTATGAGCCAGCGCAGATAATAGTATCCTGCGGCGCGAAGCATTCACTATACAATATTTTCCAGGCAATCTGCGACGAAGGGGATGAAGTGATAATCCCTTCCCCGTACTGGGTCAGCTATGCCGAGATGGTCAGGCTTGCCGGCGGCGTTCCCATTATCCTGCGCACAGAACAGGGCGATGAGTTCAAGGTAAAGCCCGATGCGCTCGCGAAGGCGATAACATCGAGGACAGCCGCATTTGTGCTTAACAGCCCGTCCAATCCCACCGGTTCGGTATATAACAGGCAGGACCTTGAAAGGATAGCGGATGTGCTCGTGAGCAAAAAGATAACGGTCATATCCGATGAGATCTACGAGAAGCTTATCTACGACGGTGAGGAGCACGTATCCTTCGCTTCCCTGAGCAAGGAAGCTTACGGGCTTACGTTCACGGTGAACGGCCTTTCGAAGTCCTATTCTATGACCGGCTGGCGCATAGGCTACCTGGCTGCCCCCAGCAAGGAGCTTGCGTCGGCTGTGGGGCGCCTGCAGGACCATTCCACGTCAAACCCCGTTTCATTTGCCCAGAAGGCCTCGCTTGAGGCTATCGGCGGAGACCAGTCATGCGTCGCGAAGATGACGGAAGAGTTCGAGAAGCGCCGTGATTATATGGCCGGGCGGGTCAATTCCATGAGAGGCATAAGCTGCGTGAAACCAAAGGGCGCATTCTACGTTTTTTGCGATATATCGAAGACAGGATTGAGTTCGTTTGAATTCTCGAGGAGGCTGCTCGAGGAAGCCAAGGTCGCCGTAATACCCGGAGAGCCTTTCGGCTGGGATACCCACATTAGGCTGAGTTTTGCCACGGGCATGGATGATATCAAGAAGGGTTTGGACAGGATAGAAGCCTGGGCCAAAACGCTGTAGCAGGGAGGGGCAATTTGAATCATAAGGTCACGTTTATACCGGGTGACGGCGTAGGGCCCGAACTTTCCGAAGCCGCCAGGCGCTGCATAGACGCAGTGTGCGCGAAAACAGGGACTGCCGTAGAATGGGAAGTCTTTGATGCCGGCATCGATGTCGTCGAAAAATACGGCACGGCTCTACCCGAGCATGTACTCGCGTCCATAAGAAAGAACAGGGTGGCATTAAAGGGCCCGATCACCACGCCTATAGGCACCGGCATGAGGAGCGTGAATGTCGAGCTCAGGAAGGCCCTTGAGCTTTACGCGTGCCTGCGTCCCTGCAGGTCGTACAAGGGCGTCCGCAGCCGCTATTCGGACGTCGACCTTGTCATCGTAAGGGAGAATACGGAAGACCTTTATGCGGGAGTGGAATTCGAAAACGAAACTCCCGAATCCAGGAAAGTAATAGATTTAGTAAATTCGTTTTCGAATCCCAAAAAGCAGATAAGGCGGGATTCCGCGATAAGCATAAAGCCGATCTCTAAATTCGGGTCGGAACGCATAGTAAGGTTCGCGTTCGAATACGCGCTTAAGAATAAGAGGAAGAAGGTCACCTGTATACACAAAGCCAACATCATGAAAGCGACCGACGGGCTGTTCCTGGCCGTCGCGAGGCAGGTCGCAGAGAAATTTGCGGGAAGGGTCGCCTTCGAGGACCGGATAGTAGATAATATCTGCATGCAGCTTGTGCAGCGCCCCGAAGAGTATGACGTGCTCGTGCTCCCGAACCTCTACGGCGATATAATATCCGACCTTTGCGCGGGCCTCGTAGGGGGCCTCGGCCTGGCTCCCGGAGCGAATATAGGCGATAGTGTCGCGGTATTTGAGGCGACCCACGGAAGCGCGCCCAAATATAAGGGCCTGAACAAGGTGAATCCCACAGCTATGATACTTTCCGGAATGCTTATGCTCCGCCATCTGGGGGAGCATGGCGCGGCTGGCATGCTGGAAGATGCCGTAAAACGCGTGATAAGCGACGGTATAAGCGTTACGTATGATATGAAATCCGACCGTAATGATCCGACAGCTGTCGGGACGCGCGAGATGGCGGATGCGATAATCAAAGCTCTCCGATAACGGCATTGGATCCCGATGAAAGAATTTGATATCTGTGTTATAGGCGCCGGCCCGGGCGGCACATCAGCCGCGATCGAATCATCCGCGCTTGGCGCAAGAACCGCCCTCATCGAAAAGGATGAGGTCGGCGGCATCTGCCTCAACAAAGGATGTATCCCCACAAAGGCCCGCCTCAGATCCGCATCGCTTTATGATGGATTCAAGCATTGCCTGGAGTTCGGGCTGGATGTCAAGGACACTGCCTTCGACCTGCAGGCGATAAGCAGGCGCTCGACGGAGGTTATAGGCCGCCTCAGGGACCAGCTTGACCAGTCGATAAGATCAAAAAAGATAGAGCTGTTCAAGGGAGAGGCGTCATTCGTTTCGGAAGATACGGTATCCGTGAACGGCGAAGCGGCCGTAAGGTCAAAATCGTTCGTGCTTGCGACGGGCTCTTCGCCGAGGCCCTTGGACGGCGTCAGGTCGGACCGCAGGAGGGTGTTCTATTCCGAAGAGATACTCGGCCTCGAGAAACTTCCGTTCGATATGACGATAGTAGGGGCAGGGCCCATCGGATGCGAGTTCGCTTCTTTTTTTTCGGTCCTGGGCACGAAGGTCACGCTGATCGAGACGATGGACAGGATACTTCCCAGGGAAGACAAGGACATATCCAACAGGCTCGAAGGGATCCTCAAGAAGAAGGGGATCGAGGTGGCCACCGGAGTTGCATCGGTGGATATCCCCGCGATGAACTCGGAAGTCATATTAATATCCGTGGGGCGTATCCCGAATACCGGAAAGCTGTGCCTGGAGAAGGCGGGCGTATCGGCAAATGACGGCCGGGTTACCGTAGATGAGTATTTAAGGACGTCATCGGGCCGCATATTTGCGGTCGGGGACTGTATCGGAAGATATAACCTCGCGCACGCGGCATCGGCCGAAGGCAGGATCGCGGCGATGAACGCCGCCGGAATAAAGACGCCCATGGACTATTCGATAATGCCCATGTGCGTGTATTCTTTCCCGGAAGCTGCGAGCGTAGGGATTACGGCCGAAGGCGCGGAAAGCAAGGGGATCGCCGCGGTATCGGGGCGGGCGTATTTCGCCGGGTTGGGCAGGGCCCAGGCATACGGCGAACCCGAAGGTTTCATCAAGCTGGTCGCGGACAGGAAGACCGGCCTGCTACTGGGCGCGCAGATACTGGGATATAATGCTTCCGAGATGATCGGGATCGTCAGTGTAGCGATGAAGGGCAGGTTGACCGTAAAGGGCCTCTCGGAAACAATACAGCCCCATCCCACTTTTTCGGAGGGTATCCAGGAAGCCGCGGCCAATCTCCAGAGGCAGCTCAAATGATAGCGAAACCGCTTTGGCTTCGCAGGCCGATAATAGCGTCGGATAAGATAACCGCTACGAGGAAGGCGCTGAAGGATGCTTCCGCAAATACCGTATGCGAAAGCGCGAATTGCCCGAACCTCTGTGAGTGTTTCGACAGGGGGGTCGCCACGTTCATCATACTCGGGGACATATGCACCAGGGGCTGCAGGTTCTGCGCGTTGCGGTCAGGGAAGCCGTTGCCGCCCGATGCCTCCGAACCGCAGAAGATTTGCGATGCCGTTGCCGCCCTCGCGCTTAAATATGCCGTCATTACGTCGGTCACGAGGGATGATATCCCCGACGGAGGGGCGGCTCATTTTGCCGAGGTCATATCAAGCTTGAAGGGCAGGATAAAGGACATCAGGATAGAGGCGCTAGTGCCGGATTTTGCGGGTTCGATATCCTCGATAAGGACGGTCCACGGGCCGGGCCTTGATGTCTTCGCGCATAACCTCGATACGGTGCGCAGGCTTTACGGGACCGTTAAGCCGAGATCCGATTACGAGGTATCGCTCTCGGTCCTGCGTAAATCCAGGGATGTGTCGCGGGATACGCCCACAAAGAGCGGGCTTATGCTGGGTCTCGGGGAAACGGCAGACGAGATATTGTCCGCCATGGAAGACCTCAGGGCCGCGGATTGCGAGATCCTGACATTGGGGCAATACCTGAAACCGGCCGGCGGAAAGGCCGAAGAAACGGAATTTGTCCCGCCAAAAATGTTTGCAAAATATGAGGAAATGGCGTATAATTTAGGCTTTGCAAGAGTGAGCGCAGGGCCTTTTGTCAGAAGTTCCTATTACGCAGCTTGTTTAAACAATATCTAGCCGCAAGGAGGAGAAGGATATGGCAAAGGTGATTTTGCCTGATGTGGGTGAAGGCGGGAGAGAAGTCACCATCTCTTATTGGCACTTTGAGGAAGGTGACAGGGTCGAGGAAGGGGAAGATCTCGTCGAGATCGCGACGGATAAATCCACATTCAACGTCCCATCGCCCTTCTCGGGGGTATTGACGGAAGTCTATTATGAAGAAGGGGATATAGTCGAGGTCGGTGAAGTCCTCGCTAATATAGAAGAAGAGGAAGCGCTTTTCGAAGAAGAGGAGTAGATCAATTAGATGCATGAAGCCAACAGGTTAAAACGATTACCGCTGTATCTTTTCACTATACTGGATGAATTAAAGGAGAAGGCCAGGGCCTCGGGCGTTGACGTGCTTGACCTAGGCATGGGAAGCCCGGACCTTCCTCCGGCTCCTCATATAGTCGAAGAGCTGCGCGAGCAATGCAAATATGTCGCGAACCACCGCTATTCAAGGCCTACGGGCGAAGTGGAGAAGTCTTTCAACCGGGCCATAGCCGATTGGTATAAGAGCAAGTTCAATGTTGACCTGGATCCGAGGACGGAAGTGCTCCCGCTGATAGGGTCCAAGGAGGGCATTGCCAATTTCTGCCTGACATTCCTCAACAGCGATGATATAGCGTTAGTCCCGAGCCCCGGCTATCCCGTGCATTTCAACGGGCCGATCATGGCCGGCGGCATTCTCTACAGTATCCCCATGACGAAAGAGAGCGGATACAAACCGGACCTCAGGGGACTCGGCAGGGAGATAACGAGGATGGCTAAGATACTCTTCCTGAGCTATCCGCATAATCCCACGACGGCGGTCGCCGACCTGGGCTACCTTCAGGATGTCGTGGATTGGGCGAAGGACAAGGACATAATAATCGCTTACGATAACGCGTATTCGGATTTTGTCTTTGACGGAAAACCGGCGCCAAGCATCCTGCAGGTGAAGGGCGCGAAGGACAAATGCGTCGAGTTCCATACCCTGTCGAAATCGTATAATATGGCGGGCTGGAGGATAGGCATGGTCGTCGGCAATGCGAACATCATACGTTCGCTTGAGAAGACTAAAAGCTATATCGACTTCGGCCTGTTCAGGCCGGTACAGTGCGCCGCTATAAAGGCCCTGACCGGTCCCCAGGACTGCGTAAGGGAGCTTATAGCGACCTACAAGAAGAGAAGGGACGTTTTTGTCGGCGGCCTTAATGCGGCCGGGTGGGATGTGGACATGCCCCAGGGCACGTTCTATGTCTGGGCGCATATACCTCCGAAATACACCGGACTGACATCGATGGAATTTTCCGCGTTGCTGGTCGAAGAGGCGGGTGTCGTATCCTCGCCCGGGACGGGATTCGGCGAATTCGGCGAAGGTTTTGTGAGGTTTGCTCTCGTTGAACCGGAGGATAGGCTCAAGCTGGCCGTCGATAGGATCAGGAAGGTCCTGGAGAAGAAGGACTGAGAGACCCGTACCGATAGCATCTTATATACGCCCGCCCTCAAAAACGGCGGGCGTGTTTTATTGGAGGCATTGGAGTGGCGAAGAGGAAAGTCCTGTTGCTGCATATATCGGAGAATTCGGGCCACCAGAAGGCCGCGATCGCGCTGGAAAAGGCCGTGAAGATACTGGAGCCCGAATCCGAGGTTATGGTCATAGACTCCTTTAATTACACGAATCCCCTCCTCGAGAAGGTGATACACAGGACATATATGGGGGTCATCAAGAACAGGCCCGAGGTATGGGAATACCTGTATGATAACCCGAAGGTTTTTAAGGGCATGCGCCGGCTGCGCGACCTCATACATAGGTTCAATTCCGGAAAGCTGAAGACCTTGCTCGAGGAGTTCAGGCCGGATGCCATAGCATGTACCCAGGCATTTCCCTGCGGAATGATCGCCGACTACAAGGCCTCGTTCGGGCTGCACGCGCCGCTTATAGGGGTGCTCACGGACTGCTATCCGCACTCATACTGGTTCTTTGATGCGGTCGACTATTATATCGTGAATTCGGAGACAGCGACGGATATTTTCGTGAAACACGGCATACCGAAGGATAAGATAAAGGTCTACGGCATACCGATAGACCCGAAATTCGCGGAAAATGTGGACTGCTCCCGGGTCCGCGCGAAGCTGGGCTTTACCGACGCGGTTCCCACGGTGCTCATTATGGGCGGGGGACAGGGCCTCGGGCCTATAGCGGAGCTGGTCAACGAGCTCAATCGCATAAAGCATCCCATACAGGCCATAGTCGTGACCGGAAGCAACAGGAGGCTGTTCGAATGGCTCGAGAGAAGGAAGCCGTCCCTTGCGATGAAGACGGCCGTCCAGGGCATGGTAAGCAACGTGGATGAGCTGATGGCGGTGTCCTCGCTGATAGTGACAAAACCCGGAGGGCTTACGATATCGGAATCGCTCGCGAAGGAACTGCCTATAGTTATCCTGAACCCGATCCCCGGCCAGGAGGCGAAGAACAGCGAGTTCCTCCTGAAGAACGGCGCGGCGGTAAAGGCGAACAGCGCTTCCGACGCGGCGCTGCTTACGGAGGCCCTCATAACGCACCGGCCAAAGCTTGAACAGATGCGCAGGAATGCCGGGCGCCTGGCAAAACCGAATTCTTCCATAGATATAGCGAGGCTGATACTGGAATGTTCCAATACCTGACCTATAAACTCGCGCATTTTCTCGCGATGAACCTGCAACTGAGGCACGGGTACGGGCTTGCGTCCTTTATAGCGAAGCTGCAGTACCTGTTATCGAGGAATGACCGCCTCATAGTGTACGCGAACCTGAGGGCGATATTCCCGGGCGAGGACGAGAAAGAGATAAAAAGGCTCGCCAAGGAAGTGTTCGTAAATTTCGCCAAATACCTGACGGATTTTTTCCGTTTTGAGAAATTAGACCGCGGATACATCGACAGCCACGTAAAGATCGCCGGCGCGCAGAACCTGGATGATGCGCTGAAACGCGGAAAGGGAGTGGTCACGCTTACCGCGCATATAGGCAACTATGAGCTTGGTGGCGCGGTCATCTCCCTCCTCGGGTACAAATTCAACGCGGTCGCGCTCAACCATAAGGAAAAGAAGGTGAACGACCTTTTTGTGAGCCAGAGGGCAAGGGCAGGGATCAATGTCATACCCCTAGGCGCGGCGGTCAAGAAATGTTATGAGGCCCTGAAAAAGGGCGAGATCGTCGCGCTGGTCGGCGACAGGGATTTTACCCCGCATGGCGTTAAGACGAAGTTCTTCGGGAAGGACGCGTTGATCCCGAGGGGCCCCGCCGCGTTTTACCTTAAAGCGGGCGTGGCCATTGTGCCGGGTTTCCTCATCAGGATGCCAGACGACACTTTTGAGCTTAGGTTCGAGAAGCCGATATCGTATACCGCTACCGGGGACGAGCAGCTGGACGAGCAGAGGGTCACGGAGATGTGCCTCAGGGTCATCGAGGGTTACATAAGAAAGTATCCGTCGCAATGGTATATGTTCAGGAGGTTCTGGATATGAAGGCCGCCGCCCTGCCGGGAATACGGGTCTGCGTGATCATACCCGCATATAACGAGGAGATGCGCATAGGCCATATTGTCGGAGAGGTTATATCGAACGGGCTTTCCTGCATTGTGATCGACGACGGTTCGGTGGACAGGACGAGGGAGGAAGCCGAAAGGGAAGGCGCCCTGGTCATAAGCCACAGGAAGAACCATGGTAAAGGGCTTTCGCTCAGGGACGGGTTCAGGAAGGCGCTCGAGGGCGATTACGATTTTATCATTACAATGGACGGCGACGGGCAGCACCATCCCGATGAACTGGAACATTTCGTGAAAGCCGCAGAAAAGGGCGATGCCGATATAATACTCGGAAACAGGATGAAGGACCCCAAGGACATGCCGCTGAGGAGAAGGCTCACGAACTGGTTCATGTCCTCGGTGATATCATTCCTCGCGGGCCAGAACCTTCCCGACACCCAGTGCGGCTACAGGCTTATAAGCACGAAGGTCCTGAGGACGGTGCCGCTCACCACGGATAAATACGAGATAGAATCGGAGGTCCTGATAGAGGCCGCGAACGCCGGCTTCAAGATAAAGTCCATACCCATAAAGTCCATATACGGCGGCCAGAAGAGCCAGATACGCCCCTTCAGGGACACGCTGCGCTTCCTGTCCTTTATATTCCAGACCCTTGTGAAGAGATGAAGGTGCTCGACGCGGCATTAAGGGGATCGATGGTAGAAGAGCAGTTGATACCGCGCGGGATAAACGACCGCAGGGTGCTTGAAGCGATGAGGAAGGTGCCCCGGCACCTGTTTGTCCCGGGCTCCAGCCTGGAGAATGCGTACAGCGATTGCCCGTTGCCTATCGGGGAAAGGCAGACGATCTCCCAGCCTTTTATGGTCGCCCTGATGACCCAATCCCTGGGCCTGAGCGGGGGCGAAAGGGTCCTTGAGATAGGTACGGGTTCGGGATACCAGGCAGCGGTGCTCGCCGAACTCGCAAAGGAAGTATATTCGATAGACAGGTATGCGGACCTGGCAAAGAACGCGGAGACGGTCCTCGGAAAGCTCGCTTACACGAATATAAGAATAAAAGCAGGGGACGGCACGGAGGGATGGGAGGAGTTCGCGCCCTTCGATGCGATAATCGTTACTGCCGGGACGCCGTCTATCCCGCAGCCGTTGATAGACCAGCTTGCGCAGGGCGGCAGGCTTGTGGTCCCTGTCGGCGGACCGCTGAGCCAGGTCCTTACGCTGGCCAGTAAGGAAAACAGCAGCGTCGCGCAGGAAGAGATATGCGGATGCGTCTTTGTCCCGCTCGTAGGAAAATACGGTTGGAAGCAGGATTGATAATTTGTTTGACATAAGAAATAGCATGTGTTAGAACTAGTAAAGATACTTTAAGCGCGGGAAGCCCGTGATCCCACACATTCAGGGTGGGACGCAATCGGGCACGGCCCCGCCACTGTAATCGGAAACGAAAGCCAATAAGCCACTGTCCGGAAGGATGGGAAGGCGAGGCGAGTAGGCAAAAGCCGAGAGTCAGGATACCCGCTTAGAGTGGCCGAGATACGGTCTAAATTTCCTTCGAGGGTGAGGCGCATGAGATGTCAGAACTGATATTGTTGACCGGGGGCGTAAGGTCAGGGAAATCAAGGTACGCCCAATCGCTGGCTAATGGAGCAGGAGGCAGGGTTTATTATATTGCGACTGCCGAGGCCCTTGATGCCGGTATGCGAAAGCGGATCACGGCCCACAGGAAATCCCGCCCTAAATCATGGCACACCGTCGAAGAACCCTTATCGGTAATAAAGGCCGTTAATAACCTGCCTCGAGGCGATAAGACAGTCATACTGGATTGCCTCACACTTTTTATTTCCAATCTCATACATAAAGGTCTCAGCGATGCCGGGATACGCTCGGAGGTCAAGGGCGTGATGTCGGCGTTGAGGAGGAATTCTTCCCTCGCGATAATAGTCACTAACGAGGTCGGGTCCGGCATAGTACCGGATACGGCGCTCGGGCGAAGATTCAGGGACCTGCAGGGTATCGTTAATTCAATGGCGGCAAAGGAGGCCGAAAAGGTATGTCTACTGGTGTCGGGGATACCTCTCTACATAAAGTAAAGATCGAGGAGACCGCAAGTTCAATCGTCCCGCTTGATAGGCCGGCCCTGCAAAGGGCGCAGGCGCGGCTTGACGGATTAACGAAACCCAAGGGGAGCCTTGGACGCCTCGAAGAGGTTGCTGCGTCCATATCCGCCATAACCGGCTCGGAAAGGCCTTCCCTCGGCAGGAAAGTCATATTCACGCTTGCGGCGGACCACGGGATCTGCGAGGAAGGCGTCAGCGCTTTCCCGCAGGAAGTGACCGCGCAGATGGTGTATAATTTCCTGCGCGGGGGCGCCGCGATAAACGTCCTCGCGTCGCATGCGGGCGCGGAAGTCATAGTCGTCGATATGGGCATCATAGGCGACATATTGTCAGACAAAGCGAATTTCATAAACAAGAAGATAGCGCGCGGAACGCGTAATTTCTCGAAAGGCCCCGCGATGACGCACGGTCAGGCATACGATTCCATAGCGGCGGGCATGGAAGTGTTCGATGCGGCCTATGATACCGGTAAGATAGGGATAGCCGGAGTCGGAGAGATGGGCATAGGGAATACCGCTTCATCGAGCGCCATCGTCTCGGTCATGACGGGGCTCGACGCGGGCCTGGTCACCGGCAGGGGCACCGGGCTGGACGACGGGTCGTATTCAAAAAAGGTGGAGGCCATAAGGCGTTCCGTGGCATTGAACAGGCCGGATCCCGCGGACCCGGTCGATGTGCTGGCAAAAGTGGGAGGTTTCGAGATAGGCGGGATAGCGGGGATCATATTGTCGGCCGCTTCAAAGAGGGTGCCTGTCGTTGTAGACGGTTTCATATCTTCGTGCGGGGCCATGATTGCCTGCGGGCTCTGCGGAAATGTTAAGGATTATCTTATAATGTCGCACCAGTCGGTAGAGGCCGGGCATGCGGCGGTCCTTAGGCACATCGGGAAGAAGCCCCTGTTGAACCTCGATATGAGGCTCGGAGAAGGCACGGGCGCCGCGCTCGGAATAAGCGTAGCGGAGGCTGCGATAAAACTGATGAACGAGATGGCCACCTTCGGCGAGGCGGGCGTTTCGGAGAACACATGAGGGGATTCCTGGTCGCCTTGCAGTTCCTTACGATACTGCCGGTCAGGTTAAAGGCAGCCGTATCCGACGATGATTTTTCGTCGTCTATAGCGTGGTTTCCCGCCGTCGGGCTTATCGTAGGGTTCGTCCTCGCGTTCTCATACGGCGCATTAAGCTATCTCTTCCCGCTTCCCGTCGTCTGCGCATTCGTGACGGCTTTAGGCGCGCTGTTCTCGGGAGGATTGCATATCGACGGTTTCATAGACACGGTTGACGGCATCGCGAGCGGAGCGGACAAGAAAAGGATGCTTGAGATAATGCGCGAAGGCAGGCCCGGCGCTTTGGGCCTGGCGGCGGTGGTCCTGCTCTTCCTGTCAAAGTATGCGCTTTTGATAAGCCTTCCGAAGGGTACGGTGGAGGTATCGCTGGTAGCCATGTCGGTGTTCAGCAGGGGTTCTTTTGTCGCGGCCTCGATCTTCTATCCGTACGCGAGGGAGGGAGACGGGCTAGGAAAGAGATTTATCGGAAAAGTGAAGCGGGGCGGCGCGGTCATGGCGGCGCTGACGCTCCTTGCCGTATCGGCTTTTGTCTTCAGGCTTAACGCGCTCATATTGATACCGGTCGTGGCCGCGGTCTTCCTGGCATGCAATCATTATTTCATGAAAAAGATCGGCGGGCTTACCGGCGATACGATAGGCGCGGTCGGTGAGGTGATCGAGGCGGTTGTGCTTGCGATAGCGGTAGTCCTTATATGAAGAAGCTCATACTTGCATTATCGACGTTCCTGCTGGCGGCGGGCCCGGCATATGCCGCCGGGACAATGCGCATCATATCGATAACTCCGAGCACTACGGAGATCGCGTGCGCGTTGGGGCTTGAAGGGAATCTCGCGGGAGTAACGACATTATGCGATTATCCGCCTTCCGTCGCTAAAAAGGAGAAGGTAGGCACATTCAGCGACCCGAACATAGAAAAGATAGTCATGCTGAAGCCGGATATCGTGCTTGCCACCGGGCTGGAACAGGCGCAGGCGGTTGATAAGATGAGGAGGCTCGGCTTGAAGGTCATATCCGTAGATCCCAAGGACTTTGAGGGATTGTTCAGGTCGATCGGAGAGATAGGCAGGGCTTGCGGGAAGGATAAGGAAGCGTCCGTGCTTGTCGGAGATATGAGGCGCTCTCTTGATTCTTTAAGAAAAAAGACGGACAGGATAGGCGCGTCACTCAGGCCGAAAGTTTATTTTGAGATATGGAACGACCCGATAATGGCCGCGGGAAAAGGCTCATTCATAAGCGAGATGATCTCTCTGGCGGGCGGGATCAATATCGCGGATGATACCGGAAGGCCGTTTTCGCAGTTCAGCGCCGAGTTGGTCGTTTTGAGGGACCCCGATGTGATAATACTGGGCTATATGGCAGGCGGGGCCTCCGCCGCGCAGTCGGTCGGCGGGAGGCTGGGATGGGGAGGAATAAAGGCGGTAAAAGCGGGCAGGGTGTATGACGATATAGACCCGGATACGCTGTTCAGGCCGGGCCCGCGCCTTATCGACGGTGTGAGGGCGCTAAATGACAGGTTCTATAAGTGAAAGACATACGTAATATACTGGAAGACCGGAAGAAGAGGTCTGTTAAAACGGCGGTTATCCTCGTGTCGCTCCTTCTGGCCGCGGCATTTATTTCCCTTTATTCCGGGGCGGCGAAGATAGGGCTGTTCGAGCCGCTCAACGTGATGAGCAGGCAGATACTTTATATGAGGTTATTCAGGATAATGCTTGCGGTATTGGTCGGAGGCGGGCTTTCGGTCGCCGGCGTGATATTACAGGGGTTGCTGCGCAATCCGCTTTGCGAACCGTATGTGCTGGGCATATCAAGCGGCGCTTCGGTCGGGGCGGTCTTATCGATAGTATTGGGGGCCGGAGGGATGTTTGCCGGCCTCGGGGTGCTCCCGTTATGGGCGTTTGCCGGAGCCGCAGTCACATTCTTCGCCGTGTACAGGACCGCGGAGGTAAGCGGAAGGGTCCCGATGCAAAACCTGCTGCTGACGGGGGTCATTGCCGGCGCGCTGCTCTCATCGATCGTGATCTTCATCGTCTCATTCTCCCAACAGGATGCCCTTCACAGCATCATCTGGTGGCTTCTCGGAAACCTCCAGATATTCGACGGCGGCCTCCTGGTTTTTGTCGCCGTAATGGTCGTCGCGGGGACGGCGGCCGCGTACATATTTTCAAATGAGCTCAACGCGTTCGCCCTGGGAGAGGAGGAAGCCGCGCATATCGGCGTTGATACCGAACGCATGAAGATGGTGCTTTTCCTTACGGCATCGATGATAACCGGTGCGGCGGTCTCGGCTGCCGGGATGATAGGTTTTGTCGGCCTGATAGTGCCGCATTTTATGAGGATGGTGGTCGGCCCCGACCATAAGATACTCATACCGTCGTCCTTCCTCGCCGGAGGGATATTCCTGCTGGTATGCGATACGGCGGCAAGGGCGCTGATGCCCCCTGCGGAGATACCCGTCGGCGTTATAACCGCGGTATTCGGGGCACCGTTCTTTATCCGTATGCTCAGGAAAAAATCGAGGTTGTGATGGGTGCGCTTTACGTCAAAAATGTGGTAAGCGGCTATGCCGGCAAGGCTGTCATAAGGGACGTTTCTTTCACGGCGGCGGAAGGAGAGTTCATAGGCATAATAGGCCCGAACGGCGCCGGAAAGTCAACGCTGATGAGGACCATAAGCCGCGTCCTGCGGCCGGATTCCGGCTCGATATCGATAGGCTCGAAGGATATTTTCTCGATGCCGCAAAAGGATTTCGCGAGGTCCGTCGCTTTCGTGTCGTCGGACCCGGCGGTTGTTTTTCCGTTCACCGCGCTCGAGGTCGTGATGATGGGAAGGTTCCCGTACATAAGGATGTTCGGTTCCGAATCAAGGGAAGACATCGAGGCCGTTGAACGCGCGGTCGCGGCGACGGATTGCGGCGCGGTGGTATCGCGGCCGATAGACCGTTTGAGCGCCGGCGAAAGGCAGAGGGTGCTGATAGCCAAGGCCCTCGCGCAGGAACCCGGGCTGATGCTGCTGGACGAGCCGACGTCGCATCTCGATATTTCGCACCAGGTCCAGGTGCTCGATATACTCAAGGGGCTCAGCGCCGGGAAGATCACTGTAATAGCGGTCCTGCACGACCTTAACCTCGCGGCTGAATATTGCGACCGTCTCGTGCTCATAAGCGGAGGGGCGGTCAGGTCGACGGGCACGCCCGCGGAAGTGCTGGATTACAGGATCATTGAAGAGGTTTACAATACGGTTGTTGTCGTAAGGGAGAATCCCGTCAGCGGGAAACCGTACGTTTTGCTCGCGCCTGGGTCGAAGAAAGGAGGAGACCGCAAAGTAAGCAGTAATAAATAGTGTATCATCGCACACAGGTGTTTTTGCTTAAAAGGGAAGCCGATAAAAGGCGCGGTGCCTGCCGCTGTAGTCCCGACCTTTAATAAAGGAAAACCGACTGGCGAAATATTCCACTGTTCCTGCAAGGGGACGGGAAGGAAGCCAGGAGGGCGGGACAGCCAGAAGACCTGCCGGTGTGCGCATCTGTTCTCTTAGACCGCCTCAGGAGATACGAGGCAAAAGGACAAGGAGTTTAAGACGATGTTGTTAAGGAAGATCATCTGTGCGTCGGTAATTGTTTTGGGTTGTTTTTCCCGCTGTTTCGGCGAAGAGCCGCTCAACATAGAACTGGAAAAGATAATAGTGACCCCGCTCAATTCCGGCCAGTCGTATTCAGAGATATCGAGGAACCTGGAGGTCGTGGATTATTCGAAGCCGGAGCTGCTTTCCATGCAGACGATAGCGGTCCCGCTCGATAAGCTCACATCGGTCTATACGACCGATTATGGCCAGCTCGGAGCGGTCAAAGATATACATATCAGGGGTTCTTCCGCGGAACAGGTGCTCATAATGGTGGATTCCCGTCCTATCAACAACCCGCGTACGGGCATGACGGAGCTTTACCAGGTATCACCGGATACCATCGAAAGGATCGAGGTCATCAAGGGCCCCGCGTCATCCGTATACGGTTCTAGCGCGATAGGCGGAGTCGTGAACGTCATAACGAAGAAGCCTTCAGAGAAACCGAGCACGACGATAGTTTCGACTTTCGGCACCTTCCGGACGTTCCATGAATCGCTCTCGACATCGGCGACATTCAAAGGCTTCGGATACAGGTTGAATTATGCGCACGATTCCTCGTCGGGTGATAGGGATAACTCAGGATATCTTTCCAATAACTGGGACGCGAAGCTCAACTACGAGATCGCGGAGCGCAATAACATATATTTTAATGGCGGTTATTTCCAGAACAAGGCGGGAGCTCCCGGTTCGGTCTTCCTGCCGCAGGTCGACGACCACCAGCGAAATTTTAATAATTTCCTCGACCTAGGTTGGGACGCGGAGGTATTTGACGGCGCGAATATGAGCCTGCGCGGATACCAGAATACCGATAAGCTCGAATTCGAGGAAGGGTATGACCCGCTCATAAAGACCGCCTCGCGCACGAGGGTAAGGGGTATCGTCGCGAAATACGACCAGACGTTCTTTGACGTGTACAAACTGATCGCGGGGTTTGACGGCAAGGACAATAAGATGAACTCATCGAACAGCGGCAAACACAGGTATGTGGTCCGTTCGCCTTTTGTCCAAAATGAGATATCGCTATGGGAAAAGGTGTTCGTGAATTTCGGGGCGAGATGGGATGACTATTCGAATCTCAAGAAAGAGCCGACCCAGAGCGCTGGTATCTCTGTTAAACCGCATGAATATGTGAAGCTGCGGGCCAATTACGCAAAAGGTTTCAGGGCCCCGACATTCAGCGAGCTCTATTGGCCGTTCGACGGCTGGACGGAAGGCAATCCGCTCCTGAGGCCCGAGAAATCATGGTCATGGGAAGGCGGCTTTGACATAGATTATCCGTGCGGGCTCAGGCTTGGCGCCACATATTATACGAACAAGGTCAAGGACCTCATAAATTGGGCGGCAGGGGACGACTGGGTATGGCGGCCGTCAAATGTCAGTTCGGCAAAAATAGACGGATGTGAATTTTCCTCATCCATACCGCTGCTCAAGCACCTGAAGGCGGATGTCGGTTATACGTATTTGAACGCGATGGACAGGGAGCTCGACCGTTACCTTCTATACAGGCCCAAGCATAAGGTCGACCTCGGCCTTACCTGCGAATACGAGAAGGTCTACATCCGGCTCTCGGGACAGTCGCTCGGAAGGCGGTACGTCGATACATCCAATTCCGAGGTGCTGAAAGCGGATTTCATCGCGAACCTTGAAGCGCAGTATAAAGTAAACAATAGTTTGACTACTTTCCTTTCGATTGATAATATATTCAACAAGAACTACCAGAGGATATTGGGTTATCCGATGCCCGGGTTTGCGATCAATGGCGGAGTGAAATGTGAATTTTAGGTATTCCGAGGATGTGGACAGGACGTTCAAGACGACGCTGCTCTTCTCCGCGGTATTGCATGTATTCCTTTTATTCAACTGGCCGTTCTACAGGCATATTTTCACCGACAGGAAGGCGCCCGGAGATATCGAGGTCACTTACCTTAGGGCGGAGAATATCCGCGAGAAACCGGAACAGGCCGTAACGAGGTCGCTGCCGCAGCCGGAGGTATCGCGGCCGGCGAAGCTCGTGGCCGAATCCAGGCCTTCCGCGGAGGCGAAGACCCCGGCAAAGGCGGAGGCCGCAAAGAGGGAACAGCCGAGGCCCAGGGCCGCCGGCGAACCGGCTAAAGCCGATATAAAGGAATCCGCTGCGGCTTCCAGGGTAGTGATAAAACAGCCGATCGTTCCCCAGATACAAGCAACGGCATCGGTCGATGTGCAGGGGCTCAAGCTCATGCCTTCCTCGTATTCCCAGGCCGTGCGCAACAGGATAATCGAGAACCTCGATACGCTGAAATCTGGAGTCGAGGGGGAAGTTTGCGTTCGTTTTGTCGTATTTTCGGACGGGAAATTGAAGGAGGTCAGTATACTTGACGATAAATCGTCAAGTAACGGTTTCCTGAGGTCTGCGGCCTTCAACGCGGTTAGAGAGGCCGCGCCTTTTGCGGGATTCCCGGCAGGCACCGGCCTTTCTGAGATAGCCTTCACGTGTGAAATATCCTTCGCTAAGAAGTGAGGCAATTTTCCTTGACAAGATATATAACTGTCTGATATATTGACGCTAACGAAGACCATAAAGAAAGGGATGATATCTAATGCCAATGGTAGAAGTCGGCCAAAACGAGCCTCTGGAAAAGGCTTTAAGGCGGCTCAAGAAGAAGATCGAAAGAGAAGGGATCCTGAAAGCTATAAGGGCGCGCAAGCATTACGAGAAGCCTAGCGTCAAGAAAAAGAGAAAACAGATGGAGGCGCTCAAGAACAAAAGGAAAAGATATAGCTTCTGATTCTTTTATGAGCGTTAGCCCGATGAGGATTGCATATTATTTCATACTGCTGTGTCTTATAGCCACAGCAGTTTTTATTTTCCATCCGGCCGTTACGCCGACGTTCGACTACGTAGACAACGTCTCCAAGGCGACGCTCGATAACGGCCTGACCGCGATCGTAAAAAGTTCACATAAGATACCGATGGTCGCCGTCAGGCTTGTCGTCAAGACGGGCTCCGCGTCGGAAGGGAAGTTCGCGGGCAGCGGCATCTCCCATTTCGTGGAGCACATGCTGTTCAAGGGGAACGCGAACCTTCCTGCAGGGGAGATCGAGAAGAGGATAAAATCGTACGGCGGTTACATAAATGCCGCCACATCCCACGACACCACGGAAGTGTATCTTACCGTCGAGGCAAAGCACCTTGAAAAGGCTCTCTCGCTTTTGTCCGACCTCGCCTTCAATCCCGCCTTCAATGAGGCGGAATTCCAGAAAGAAAAAGACGTTATCCTCAACGAGATAAGGATGGGCAGGGACGACCCGTCGCGCGAGGCTTCCATGCTGCTTTGGGGGACAGCCTATTCGTCGCATCCTTACAAATATCCGGTCATAGGCTATGAGGACCTGTTCAGGCAGATCAAGAGGAACGATCTCGAGGAGTATCATTCAGGGAAATATGTGCCGAATAACTGCGCGTTATCTGTCGTCGGCGACCTTGACGCAGAAGCGTCGCTCAAATACATCCGTGAGACGCTCGGAAAAATTCCGCGCAAGACAGATCCCCCGGCCGTAAAAGCAGTAGAGCCTCTCCAGATGTCAGCCAGGTCTGCCGAGGTCCGTAAGCAGGGCCTCAAGCTTTCGAGGGTGATTATAGCGTTCCACACCACCAGCCTTGCCGATAAGGACCTTTATCCGCTGGACCTCCTTGCGGCGGCGCTCGGGCAAGGCGAAAGCTCAAGGCTGTATGTAAGCATAGTCAAGGAAAAGAAGCTTGCCTATTCGGTCAGCGCCTTTAATTACACTCCGTGCGACCCGGGGCTGTTCATCGTATCCATGGTGCTGGAAGAGAAGAACGCGGGTCGCGCCGTTGAAGCCGTGCTGTCTGAGATATCAAAAACGAAGAAGGGGCTTCTTCGCGGGTCCGAACTGTCGAAGGTCAAAAGGTCCGTCATCAGCGGCTATATATTCGGCAAGGAATCGATAGAGGCGCAGGCGGATGATTTTGTTTCCGGCTATGCGACTACCGGAGATTATAATTATTCGCAAAGATATATAAATGGGATTGGAAAGGTCAGCGCCCGGGATGTCGTAGAGGCCGCAAGGGTTTACCTGAACGCGGATAACATGACCGTCGTGAAGTTGCTTCCCGAGCTGCCGCCGGAGGCGGCCAAGGAATGCCCGCCGGCGGATGCGGTGAAGCGTATCGACATCCGAAGCCACGCGCTCAGGAACGGCGCGACGCTGCTGGTCAGCGAGGACAGGTCATTGCCTGTTGTATCGATATGCGTCGCTTTTAAGGGAGGGGTCAGGGCGGAGGACGAGGGAAATAACGGGATCACGAAGCTGATGTCCGTAATGATGCTGAAGGGGACAAGGATGCGTTCGGCCGACAGGATAGCGGAAGAGACGGAATCCCGCGGCATAGAGCTTTCCGATTTCAGCGGCAAGAACTCTTTCGGGATTTCGGCAAAATGCCTGAAAGGCGACCTGAAATACACGTTGTCGCTGGTCCGCGATATCCTGGCTAACCCGAGGTTCCCGGAAAAGGAGCTGGCGATCGCGAAAGAACTCCAGCTTGCCGCCATCAAGGCGCAGGAAGACGATATATTTGCGTCGGCATCAAAGGAACTCATAAGGACCATATACAGGTCACACCCTTACGGTATGCCCGATCTCGGGACGCCCGCGTCGGTTTCGGCCGTCACGAGGAGGGACCTTTCAGAATTTTACAGGTACTACGCGGTCCCGGAGAACATGGTTGTCTCGGTTTTCGGGGATGTCGACGCCTCGATGCTTAAGCGCCTGATATCGGTTTTCGGCGGACTGCCTAAGGAGCGGTTCAGGGGGATAAGCGTCACGTACGAGCAAGAGCAGCTTGCGGCGCGGAGCTCGGTCAAAAATATGCCGAAGGAACAGTCTGTCCTGATGCTGGGTTATCCAGGCGTAGACGTGAAGGACGATGACAAATACCTGCTGGATGTAATCAATTCGATATTGAGCCGCGAGGGGGGAAGGTTATACAGGGACATCCGCGGGAAGCTCGGGCTATCGTATATGCTGGGCTCGTTCTCGGTCTTCGGGATAGACCCGGGATATAACGCGTTCTATGTGGCCACGACCGCTAAGAACATGAATGAGGCGAAGAATATAATACTCGGCAACCTGAAGTCGCTTAAATCGGAAGGCCCGACGCAGGAAGAGATGGAGCTTGCCAAGAGAGACCTCATAGGCGCCTATTACCGCGGCCTTGAAGTGAATTCCGGGATCGCGTTCAAGGTCTGCCTCGATGAACTATACGGCCTCGGGAGCGATGAGCTCTTCAGGTACCCGGAGATGATCAACGCCGTTACCGCCAATGACATTATGGGAGCCGTGAAAAGGCATTTCCCGGAGTCAAAGATGAACGAGGTGATGGTCACCCCATGATACGCGATCCAGCCGTATCGGGACAGTTCTATCCCGGGACAAGGCAGGCCCTGCAGCGCGAGTTGGCGAAGTACCTCCCGAAAGGCAAGCCAGATATAGATGCGATAGGCCTGGTATCGCCGCACGCGGGATATGCCTATTCCGGGGCTGTCGCGGGCGCGGTGCTTTCCTGCGCGAAACTTAAGGATACCTGCATTATAATGGGCCCCAACCATACCGGAAGGGGAAGGCCGTTCTCCATTATGACGGAAGGGACCTGGCGTATGCCTTCGGGGGATTGCGAGATAGATTCGAGGCTGGCGAAGGCGATACTGTCCGGTTCATCTTATCTTGAGGAAGACGCGGCCGCGCAACGGTCGGAGCACTCGGTGGAAGTGCAGGTGCCTTTCCTGCAGGCCCTGAAGCCCGGGGTAAGGATCGTCCCTATAGTCCTTGCGGAAGCCGATCTCCGGGCTTACAGAAGCATCGGGACACATATCGCCGCGGCTGTAAAAGCGGCGGGACCGGCGACTATCATCGCGAGTTCCGACATGACGCACTACGAGCCGCATGAGACGGCGAAACGCAAGGATGGCAAGGCCATTGAGGCCATGCTTAAACTTGACGAAGGCGCCCTGATCCGCGCCGTCGAGGAACTCGGAATCTCTATGTGCGGATATGTGCCGGTCTGCGTGATGCTGGCAGCCGCGAAGGAACTCGGGGCGAAGAACGCGAAACTAGTCAAATACCAGACGAGCGGCGACGTATCCGGCGACCTGAGCGCCGTGGTAGGATACGCGGGCGTGGCAGTCTATTAATTGTTGCGCTTAAAATAAAACAGGAGTAAGATACACCGTTATGGAATCTCACGATAAGATGGGAAATACGGAATCAAGGTTCGAGCCGAGCTTCAATATATTCGTCACAAGCCTCGGGATGCAGGCCATGATCTTCCTTGGGGAGATGCCTAATCCCGTGAACAACGAGACGAAGGTCGAGCTGGAACGGGCAAGGTACATGATAGAGACCATCGCGATGGTCAAGGAAAAGACGGCGGGCAACCTCTCGGCCGAAGAGCAGAAACTTATCGACGACGTGCTTTACGGCCTCAGGTTAAAGTATGCGGAGAAGGCTAAGTGACGGTCCTGCTCGCCATCCTGTCCGTGCTGGTCCTGGTATCGCTCGCGGTTTCGATATACCTTGTTTCCAGGATCCGCAGCCTTCCTAGTGATATCACGGGCGGGGTGACCGGCGCCATGCAGTCCGCTACCGGTGCGATAGGCGATATCAACAGGAGCCTCGGCGAGCTTAAGACGAGGGGAGAGAGGCTTGAGGAGTTTGGCAGGGCGATAAACGACATAGGGAGCCTGCTCAGGCCGCCGCAGATGCGCGGGATGACGGGCGAGGTCCTGCTGGAGAAGATACTTTCCGATATGCTCCCGCAGGGCAATTACCAGATGAAGTACTCATACCGTTCCGGCGAGCAGGTCGACGCGATAATAAAGTTCAAGGATTTCATTCTCCCGATAGACTCGAAGTTCCCGCTCGACAGTTTCAGAAGGATGCTCGAATGCGAGACGGAGGACGAGAAGCGCCGCTGCTTCAGGGAGTTTGCTCAGGCGGTCAAGAAGCAGGTCGACAGCATAGCGAGGAAATACATTTCCCCTAGCGACAGGACATTCGAATTTGCCCTCATGTACGTGCCGTCCGAAAGCGTCTATTATGAAGCTATCGTCAGGGATTCATCGCAGGCCGGCGATGAGTCTTTGTTGTCCTACTCCTCAAAGAACAGGGTCTACATAGTATCGCCAGCCACATTCTATCCGTATATCGCTACCATAGTGCACGGCCTTAAGGCTTTCAGGATCGAGGAGAACGCGAAACAGATACTCGAGAGGATCGGGACGCTCAGGAAGGATTTCGAGGATTTTAAGGTGATATTCGACGTCGTCGGGAGCCACCTAAACGACGCCCACAAGAAATATACTTCGGAAGCGGCACGAAAGCTCGCTAAATTGGATTCAGACCTCGCTTCGCTCGAACTGCGGCACGATGAATAAATACCTCTCCGTATTGCTGCGCGTTATGATAAGCCTGGTTTTCATGGGCATCCTCGTTTGGATGTTTTGGGGGGATAGATCCAAGATATGGGACATCCTCAAGGATGTTAATCCTTGTGATTTTTTTACGGCAGTTCTTATGAATATTCTTGCGCTTGTGATCGTATCGTACAGGCTTAAGATAATACTTGCCGTTCAGGGTCTGAAACTTACGATCGTCGAATCCTCATACCTGACTTTCATAGGAATGTTCTTTAATAATTTTTTGCCTACCTCAATAGGCGGTGATCTCGTTAAAGCGTATTATGCCACTAAGAAAAGCGAGAAGAAGCTCGAGTCATTTTCCGCAGTGTTTTTTGACAGGTTTTTTGGTTTTCTTTCAATAGGGCTTCTTGCTTTTTTTGGCTTGCTGTTCATGAACGGCAAGATTGGTGACCCGAAACTGATGTGGGGCTGCGCTACATTTGCCGGGGCTGTTTTCCTTATATTTATGCTCTTTCTAAATAAAAACCTTGCCAAGGGACTGTTTTCGGGGGTACTGGATATGTCCATCTTTCGGAAGGGCTCAAAATTGCGCAAACTATATAACGCCCTAAACACGTACAAGGAGCATCCGGTGGTTGTCGTAAAGGTCGTTGGCATATCTCTAATGGCCCAGGTCGTCTCCGTGGTATCGCTTTATTTCATCATAAAGAGTCTTTCGCAGGAGATATCTTTCCTTAACCTTTTTCTGATAATGCCGCTTGTATCAGTTGCCTCCATGATTCCGTCCATAAACGGGTTGGGGGTAAGGGAGGGTGCCTTTGTGATGTTTTTGAGCGAGTTCATAAGCAAAGGAAGTTCCGCGGCTGTTTCGATACTTTTTCTGGCGACGGTCCTCCTGACCAGTCTCATGGGAGGCATAGTGTATCTTTTTTCAGACAAGCTTTACAAAATCCCAAAAGTGGGTTAAAATAGGACTATGAAAAAGATACTCGTAATACACGGCCCGAACCTGAACCTCCTGGGAGACCGCGAGGTCGGCGTATATGGGAAGATGACGCTTAAGCAGATAAATTCCGAACTGGAAAAGATAGCGAAGACGGATAAGGTCAGCCTTGAGATATTCCAGTCGGACCACGAAGGCGAGATCGTCGGTAGGATAGGCAAGGCTAAGGGTAAGTTCGATTGCATACTGATCAATCCCGCGGCATATACCCACACCTCGGTTGCCATAAGAGATGCCGTTGCGGCAGTTTCGATACCGACCGTCGAAGTCCATCTGTCAAATATCCACGCCCGGGAGGAATTCCGGCATACCTCGCTGATCGCCCCGGTCGCTGTCGGGCAGGTCAGCGGCTTCGGCCTGGACAGCTACAGGCTTGGGCTTAAGGCCGCAATTGGAATAGCCAAAAAAACTAAATAGATCGGATACGAATTGAGCCCCTTTAAAAAACGCCTTAATAGGGTCACGGCCCTTTTGGAAAAGCACGATGTCGACTCGATCCTGGTGACCAAGCCGCAGAACGTGCGGTATATCAGCGGTTACACGGGAGAGGATGCCTGCCTGCTGATAACGCCCTTGAAAAAATACCTGATCACTGACGAGAGGTTTGCCCTGCAGGCGAAGAAGGACGTCAGGGATTTCAGCATAGTTGTTGCCGGCTCATCGCTTCCAGACGTAATAACCGGGCTGGCGAGGAAAGCGAAGATAGAAAGGATGGGATTCGAATCGTCCGACCTCAGTTATGCCTCCTATGAGAGGATCAAGTCCGGAGTGAAGGGAGCCGAGGCAGTATCGGTACACGGCATGATAGAGGCCATCCGCCAGGTCAAGGACGAGGCGGAGATAGGGCTCATAAGGGACTCCGTCAATATACTTGAGAACGCGGTAACGTACTTCAGGTCGATACTCAAGCCGGGCCTCAGCGAGAACGACCTGGCCGCCAGGACAGAGTATTTCATAAGGGCCGCTAGCGGGGAGTGGGCGTCATTCGAGCTGATAGTGGCTTCAGGGCCCAACAGCGCATTCCCCCATGCCCGTCCGGGTGAGAGGCTGATCCGTCCTAACGATATGGTCCTATTGGACTTAGGCGTCAGCTACGAAGGGTATAAATCCGACTTGACACGGGTGTTCTTTTTGGGTAAAATTGATTCCGAACGTAAGAGGATTTACGATATAGTAAGGGAAGCGCAAAGGCGCTCGATTAAGGCGATTAAGCCCGGTGCGAGGATATCGGATATAGATAAAATCGCGCGGGGCTTTATTAACGGAAAAGGGCTGGGGAAGAGGTTCGGGCATGCCCTCGGCCACGGGATAGGGCTTGAAGTCCACGAGAGTCCTTCCATCTCCAGCAGGAATCACGCCGCTTTAAAGACCGGGATGGTGTTTACTGTCGAGCCTGCCGTTTATATCCCGGGATGGGGCGGGGTAAGGATAGAAGATATGGTGCTGGTAACCAGGAAAGGATGCGAGGTACTTACAGATGATATCGACAAGTGATCTGAAGAACGGTTTAACGATCAAAATGGACGGACAACTCTTCGTGGTCATAGAGTTCCAGCACGTGAAACCCGGCAAGGGCGGGGCTTTCGTAAAGACGAAGCTGCGCAGCTTGTCTACCGGCAACGTCCTTCCGAAAACGTTCCGCTCGGGCGATAAGCTTGAGGACGCCTTCATCGAGTATAAGAAGCTCCAGTTCATGTATGCTTCGGGCGATGAATACCACTTCATGGAAGAGAAGACATACGAGCAGTTCCAGCTGACCGCGGAACAGATGGGCGATGTCCCGCATTTCCTGAAAGAGAATATGATGGTCAACGCCTCTTTCTATGAGAACAAATTGATGACTATAGAACCTCCGATGTTCGTGGAATTGGCCGTAGTGGAAGCGGATCCCGGCCTTAAGGGCGATACGGCAAAGAGCGGCACGAAAGCCGTGAAGCTTGAGACGGGATACACGATCCAGGTGCCCCTGTTTATCGAGGCGGGAAACGTCCTTAAGATAGATACCCGCACAGGCGCATACGTCGAAAGGGTATAAGAGGACTAAAAGGGGGATATATGAACGTCAAAGAACTCAAAGAGATGATTGCCCTGATGAATGAGAACGGCCTTGTCGAGATCGAGATCGAGAGGGAAGGCCTGAGGATCAGGCTGAAAAAGTCCGCAGGATCCGGCGTCCCGGAGATAACGCAGGAAAGCTATATCGTCCATGCCCCGCAGGCCGCGGGCGCAGCCGCAGCGGCGGCCGTGAAGGAGGCTGAGGCAGCGAAATCCAAATATATCGAGATAAAAGCCCCCATGGTAGGCACCTTCTACAGGGCTCCGGCCCCTGACGCGCCTGCTTTTGTCGAAAAGGGCGCCATGATCGAGCCGGGCCAGGTCATCTGCATCGTCGAGGCGATGAAGCTTATGAACGAGATAAAGTCGGAGGTCAAGGGCAAGATAGTCGACATTACGGTCGAGAACGCGCAGCCGGTCGAGTTCGGTCACGTACTTTTCTTAATAGAGCCGGCTTAGAAGATGTTCTCGAAGATACTTATCGCCAACCGCGGAGAAGTGGCTTTAAGGATAATCAGGGCCTGCAGGGACCTTGGCATTAAGTCCGTCGCGGTATACTCCGAAGCCGACAGGGATTCCCTCCACGTGAAATTCGCGGACGAATCCGTCTGTATCGGCGCCGCGTCGCCGCAAAGCAGCTACCTGAACATACCGAGCATAATCAGTGCCGCGGAGATAACGGATGTCGAAGCGATACATCCGGGATACGGTTTTCTTGCCGAGAACGCGCACTTCGCGGAAGTCTGCGAATCCTGCCAGATCAAGTTCATAGGGCCGACTCCCGAAGCCATGCGTTTGATGGGTGACAAGATGGCGGCGAAGGACACGATGAGGAAGGCGGGGCTGCCTACGATCCCGGGCAGCGCGACGATCGTGAAAGAGAAGGAAGAGGCGCTGCGCGTCGCGCACAAATTGCAGTATCCTGTCATAGTAAAGGCCGCTGCGGGCGGCGGCGGCCGCGGCATGAGGATCGCGCATAACGATATCAGGCTGGTCAGCGTCCTTTTGACATGCCAGGCTGAGGCGGAAGCCGCATTCGGGAACCCTTCAGTGTATATCGAGAAGTATATCCCGAACCCGAGGCATGTGGAGTTCCAGATAATAGCCGACAAATACGGGCATATCGTGCATCTCGGAGAAAGGGATTGCACGATCCAAAGGCGACACCAGAAACTGCTGGAGGAATCCCCGTCTCCCGCGGTGGACGCGAAATTAAGGAAGAAGATGGGCGATGCCGCGGTCAAGGGGTGCAAGGCGGCTAATTATACGAGTGTCGGCACGATAGAGTTCCTGCTGGACGAGCGCGGGAGCTATTATTTCATGGAGATGAACACGAGGATACAGGTGGAGCATCCGGTGACCGAGATGGTCACGGGCATTGACATTGTCAAGGAGCAGATACGTATCGCTGCAGGAGAGAGGCTCTCATTCGACCAGGACCACGTCAAGTTCAGCGGCCATGCTATAGAGTGCCGAATTAACGCTGAAGACGCGGACAATAATTTCATGCCATGCCCGGGCAAGGTATCGTTCTTCCATGCTCCCGGCGGGCCGGGGGTCAGGGTCGATTCCCACGTATATCAGGGTTATTCCATCCCGCCCTATTACGACTCTATGATAGCGAAACTGATAACCTACGGCAAGAACCGCACCGAGGCAATCCAGATCATGCAGCGCGCCCTTTCGGAATTTACGATAGAACCCATAAAGACGACCATAGACCTGCATAAGAGGTTGACATCCGACCCGGCGTTCTTGCGCGGGGAAGTGACCACCGAGTTCATAGAGAAGATGATGGCGGAAAAGGAGGGCTCGCAATGAACGTATTGAACAAACTAACAATGCTGTTCTTCCTGGTAGTATTTTTGGCGATAGGCCTCTTTCTTATCGCGGTATCCGTAAGGTCCGTCGAGAGCGAGCCTGTAATGAACGCGCTTGACTCCATAAATTCGTCCATGACGCTGAGGGTCGGCGTCGGCGTGGTCGGTTTCCTGCTGATAATCGTCTCATGGGCCGCTTACCAGTTTACGGTCGGAAGGATACAGCGCCAGAAGAATATAGCATTCAACAATCCGGACGGCCAGGTATCGATATCTCTGTCAGCGATAGAGGAATTCATAAGGAAGATAGGTTCTTCCCTGCCTGAAGTAAAAGAGCTTAAGTCCGATTGCATTGCCACGAAGAAGGGGATAGATATCTCGACGAAGGTCGTATTCTGGGCGGATGCGAACATACCGGAATCGACCGAAAAGATACAGGGTTTAGTGAAATCAAAGATACAGGAGATGCTGGGCATAGACGAACCGATAATCGTGAAGATACACGTGACAAAGATCGCGACCCGCGTAGAGCCTAAGCCCTCCATAAAGAAGGATAAGGACAAGGAAGACGTGAGCCTGCCGTTCGGCAGGATCGACTAAACAACAACTGAGAAGGGGGAAATAATGAAGAGGCTGGGAATACTTACGGGCGGCGGCGACTGCCCAGGTTTGAATCCCGTCATAAGGGGAGTCGTCAGGAAGGCATTTCTTGAAGGATACGAGGTCATGGGGATAAGGAACGGATGGAAGGGCCTGGTCGAGGGCGATATAGTCCCGCTTGACCTGCGTTCCGTATCCGGGATACTGCCGAAGGGCGGCACGATACTCAGCACATCGAGGACGAACCCGTATAAGAAAGAAGGCGCCGTCCAGATGGTCAAGGATAATTTCAAGAAGTTCGAGCTGGAGGCCCTTATTGCGGTCGGAGGTGAAGACACCCTCGGCGTCGCGAATAAGCTCGTGAAGGAAGGCATCAATGTGGTCGGTGTGCCGAAGACGATAGATAACGACCTGAGCGAGACGGATTATACGTTCGGCTTCGATACCGCCGTAAATATCGTGATGGAGTGCATAGACAGGCTCCACACGACCGCCGAGAGCCATAACAGGATAATGGTGGTAGAGGTGATGGGCCGCCATGCGGGTTGGATAGCGGTGCACGGAGGGATAGCGGGCGGCGCGGACGTCATATTGATACCGGAGATCCCGATAGACATCGAGGAAGTATGCGCGATAATCAAGAAGCGCCATGCGCAGGGCAAGAACTTCTCGATAGTCGTGGTTGCCGAAGGAGCCAAATTTAAAGAGGACGAAGAAGTGCTTCAGGCGGAAAAACTCGATGATTTCGGCCATGTCAGGCTAGGCGGAATCGGACAGATGCTCGGAGAGTTGATAGAAAAGAAGACTAAGTTCGAGACCAGGGTTACGGTGCTAGGACATATACAGCGCGGAGGTTCACCCACGGCGTTTGACAGGGTACTTGGGACAAGGTTTGGCGTCAAGGCCGTAGAGCTGGTAATGCAGAAAAAATTCGGGTACATGGTCAGCTTGAAGGGCAACAAGATAGAAGCTGTGCCCATCGAAAAGGCCGTCGGAACGCTGAAGACGGTCGACAAGGACTTCTACAATATAGCGCAAGTATTCTTCGGTTAGAAGGTTAAATGATGAAGAAAAAGATAGAGGGAATAATACAGGAGAGCGTAGCCGTAAAGACAGCCCTGATCGGCCTTCAGGTAGACAACATAATGAGTGCCGCGGAGTCGATGATAAGGGCCCTTAAGTCCGGAGGTAAGGTGATAGTGTTCGGGAACGGCGGAAGCGCCGCCGACAGCCAGCATATCGCGGCCGAGATCGTCGGAAGGTTCATGAGGGAACGGAAAGGGCTGCCCGCTATCGCGCTGACCGTCAATACATCGGTGCTTACCGCTATCGCGAACGACTATTCCTACGAGGAAGTCTTCTCCCGCCAGCTGGATGCGATAGCCGGGAAGAACGACGTCGCCATCGGTATATCTACAAGCGGGAAGGCGTCAAATGTGATAAGGGCGGTCGGGTTGGCGAACGATAAGGGCCTTGATACGATAGCCCTTACCGGGGGCGACGGAGGCGGGCTCGCGAAAACGGCAAAGATCTCAATTATAGTCCCTTCAAAATCCACCCCAAGGATCCAGGAATCGCATGTCACCATAGCGCATATCCTCTGCCAGCTGGTAGAGGAGGCGTTATTTTAATTTTGTCAGGCTACCGCATATGACATACAATGATAAGATAGTCCCGTTCTCCGGGTTGAAACCGCTGTGCGCGAGGCTCAGGGCAAGGAGTAAGCGCATAGTGTTTACGAACGGCTGCTTCGATATCCTGCATGCGGGGCACGTGAAATACCTCCGGAAAGCCAGGGATCTCGGGGACGTCCTGATACTCGGGCTGAACAGCGATTCCTCGGTAAAGAGGATCAAGGGCCCGTCCAGGCCCATTGTGAGCCAAGAGGACAGGGCGGCGGTAGTCTCGTCCCTCGGATGCGTAGATCATGTCGTAATATTCGGAGAGGACACGCCGGCCAGGCTGATTAGGGAGATAAGGCCCTCGGTGCTTGTAAAGGGCGCCGATTGGAAGGTTGCAGATATAGCGGGTGCGGATTTCGTGAAATCCTACGGGGGCAGGGTAGCCACCGTGACGCTTGTCAAGGGCAGGTCCACTTCAGATATCGTCCGCAAGATAAAAAAATCCAAATGAAAGAAAAGCTCTACAGGATCATCGACGCGAACCTCAACAGGTCGAGGGAAGGGTTAAGGGTCTGCGAGGAGATCGCCAGGTTCGTGTTGGATGACGCGGCGCTTACGAAGGAATTCAAGGCGATCCGCCACGGCGTGTCGGGCTGTATCAAGCTCTATCCCGCAAGGCTCAGGGGGATAGTTTCCGCCCGCGATTCCGAAGGTGATGTAGGCAGGTGCAGGCAGGCGATAGAAAGAAAGCGCACCGGATGGAAGGGTGTATCCGCGGCAAATACGGAGCGCGTGAAGGAGTCGCTGCGCGCGCTTGAAGAATTTTCCAAACTGATAGATAAGAAGATCTCCGACAGGTTTAAAAGGCTCAGGTTCAGGGCATATGACGCGGAGAAAAAGCTCATCTCGAGGTTTTGACGGTGCGGGATTTTAAGTTATACGTGATAATTGATAGTAAGTCCGCTAACGGGCGTGACCTCGCCGGCTTAGCGGCGGAGGCGGTCAAAGGCGGCGCGGATATTATACAGCTCCGCGAAAAAGATGCGGCTGCGAGGGAGATAATCGGCCTTGGCCGGGCGATAAAAAAAGCCATTACTGTTGTTTCGAAAGACGCGCTGTTCATCATCAACGACAGGCCCGACATAGCGTTTGCGTGCGGGGCTGACGGCGTGCATATAGGGCAGGATGACATACCGCCGGATGCCGCTCGCGCGGTCATGGGTAAGGACAGGATATTGGGCATCTCAACGCATTCGCTCGAGCAGGCTTTGGCGGCCCGGGAGGACGGCGCGGACTATATAGGGGTCGGCCCTGTTTTTTCTACGCCTACAAAACCTGGTTACAAGGCTGTGGGATTGGGTTTGGTCAGCGAGGTGCGGAAGGCGGTAGATACGCCCTTCGTAGCGATAGGGGGGATAAGCGCGGATAACATCGATCAGGTCATCGATGCGGGAGCGCGGAGGATAGCGGTAGTAAGGGCCGTTTGCGGCGCGAACGATGTAGCGTATGCCGCGAAGGTATTAAAGGAAAGACTGAATAATATATGACACAGTTGGAAGCAGCAAGGGCGGGAAAGGTAACACGTGAGATGCGCCGGGTCGCGAAGGCCGAAGGCATTGACCCGAAGATATTAGCCGGAAAGATCGCGGATGGAAAGGCCGTTATTCCCTGCAATATCCTGAACAGGAACAGGAATCGCAAATTATGCGGGATAGGCGAAGGCCTGCGGACGAAGGTCAACGCGAATATCGGGACCTCCGGCGATTCCTCGAAACTCTCCTCAGAGCTCAGGAAACTCAGGATATCCTTGGAGAGCGGAGCCGACGCCGTGATGGACCTTTCGACCGGCGGGGATCTCAAGAGGATACGCAAGGCGATACTCAAGGGTTCCTCGGTTCCGGTCGGCACCGTCCCGGTATATGAGGCAGTGGTCAGGTCGTCCCGCGCGAAGAGGCCTATATCGTCTATCTCCGGGGACGATATCTTCTCGGTACTTGAAGATCAGGCGGCCGAAGGAGTCGATTTCTTTACCGTGCACAGCGGCGTTACCCTTGAAGCAGTACGACGCTTGAAAGAAGAAGGGCGGATAACCGGCATAGTAAGCCGCGGCGGAGCCATTCTTGCGGAATGGATGGTCCGCAATGGCCGGGAAAACCCGTTCTATGAAGATTTCGACAGGATCCTGGACATAGCGCTCGAATACGACGTGACCCTGAGCCTCGGCGACGGCATGCGCCCCGGCTGCCTAGCGGACGCGACAGACAGGGCACAGGTCCAGGAGTTGGTAACTCTCGGTGAGCTGGCGCAGCGGGCATCGGAACGCGGCGTACAGGTCATGATAGAAGGCCCTGGCCACGTCCCGTTGGACCAGATAAAATCCAATATTTTAATGGAGAAGAAGATCTGCCGCGGAGCGCCGTTCTATGTCCTCGGGCCGCTCGTTACGGATATCGCGCCCGGATATGACCATATCACGTCGGCTATCGGCGGAGCCGTCGCGGGAGCCGCCGGCGCGGATTTTTTATGCTACGTCACACCGTCGGAGCACCTCGGGCTGCCGTCCGTTGACGACGTGAAAGCCGGAGTCATCGCGGCGCGCATAGCGGCCCATGCCGCCGACATAGCCAAGGGCGTAAAGGGCGCTATAGGCTGGGATATCGCGATGTCAAAGGCGCGCAGGAAGAGGGATTGGAACAGGCAGATCGGGCTTTCTATCGATCCCAAGACGGCAAGGGAATACAGGAAGCGCACCCATTCGGCTTTAAAGGATACCTGCACGATGTGCGGGCAATACTGCTCGATGAAAATATCGGAGGATTGCTTAAAATAATGTCACTTCTGGTCGTAGGCTCAATAGCTCTTGATTCTGTCAAGACCCCTTTCGGCAAGGTAGAAGAGGCCCTTGGAGGGTCTGCGGTATATTTTTCCTGCGCGGCGACGTTCTTCAATTCGGCAAGGCTGGTTGGCGTGGTCGGCGCCGATTTCCCGAAGAAGTATATAAAACTTCTCGATAAAAGGGGGGTCGATACGAGGGGCCTGAAGGTCGACGGAGGCAGGACTTTCAGGTGGAAGGGCGAATACGATTACGACCTGAATACGGCGCATACGATATACACCCATCTCAACGTCTTCGCGGATTTCAAGCCGGAGATACCCGCGGAATACCGGGATTCGGAGAACGTCTTCCTCGCGAATATAGACCCGTCCCTGCAGCTCGATGTGCTGAAGCAGATAAGGGACCCGAGGCTCATCGCATGCGATACGATGAATTACTGGATAGAGAATAAACCGAAGCAGCTGAAGCACCTGCTGAAGCATGTTGATATATTCTTCGCGAACGACAAGGAAGCCAGGGAATTTTCCGGCGAACATAACCTGCTCAAGGCGGCAAGATATATATTCTCTTGCGGCCCGAAAATTGCTATAATAAAGAAAGGTGAGCATGGCGTTCTTTGTGTATCCAAAGGATTTATCTTCTCTTATCCCGCATATATCCTTGAAGACCCGTTCGATCCGACCGGAGCGGGAGATACGTTCGCGGGAGGTTTTATGGGCTATATGAGCAAGGCCCGGCGCGTGAATGAGGCGGAGTTGCGCAAGGCCTGCGCATTCGGGACGATACTTGCGTCATATACGGTCGAGGATTTCAGCGTCAACAGGCTTTTGCGTTTAAGGAATAAGGATATCAAGGAAAGATTCGCAAAGTTTCGGAGACTTATGCATCTTTCCGGTTAGGGATAACGGGATCTTGCGGGTGTAGTTCAGTTGGTAGAACGTCAGCTTCCCAAGCTGAATATCGCGGGTTCGAGTCCCGTCACCCGCTCCATTTTATCAAAGATGCCATATAAAAAAACCGTATTCGCGTTTTTCCTTGCCGTAGTTGTCGCAGGTTGCGCAGGCGCACCCGTGGCAAAGGCCCCGAAGGTGGAGGAATCCCCGCCAAAGGCAGCCGGAGGAGTTTACCATAAAGTCGCAAAAGGCGAGACTCTCTGGCGTATTGCTAAAAATTACGGCGTGGAGATCAGGAGCATAGTCGAAGCCAACCGCCTTTCCGATGCCGAGGAGATAAAGGCCGGGCAGGTTATAATAATACCCAAGAAACCCGCAGGCCGGACAGAAGAGATTCCTGTGCTTTCCGCGGCTTCATTTCCGCACGAAGGTTTTATATGGCCGGTCAAGGGCAATGTCATCACGGCATACGGCGAAAAGAAGGGCACGGTCCCCAATAAAGGAATAGATATCAACGCTAAGGAGGGTGCTGTCGTTGAGGCGTCGCGCAGCGGCAGGGTCATCTTCTGCGAGGAAAAGGTAAGGGGTTTCGGCAAGACCGTCATAATTGACCACGGCGACGGCATGCAGACCGTATATTCCCATAATTCCGAGATCCTCGTAAAGACCGGCCAGGACGTGAGGCGGTCGGAGGCGATAGCCAAGGTCGGTTCGGGGGGCAGGGGCAATTCCGCATACCTGCATTTCGAGATCAGGAATAAACATAAACCGCAGAACCCTTTGCACTATTTACAATAAAGTTTAGGATACAAGATAATGCTGCTTGATCCCGCGATAGGAAATAATTTTTACGGCAGGCGCGACATACTGGCCCTGCTCCGGAAAAGGGCGGACGGCCTCCGTTCGGGATACCGCCAGAACGTCGCGGTCATAGGGCCGGCATATTGCGGCAAGACCTCCCTGATCTACCGTTTTACCTCCTTCCTGAACTCAAAGGACCTGGTCCCGGTATATATCGAAGTAAAAGATAAGGGGTTGCCTTCATTTGCGGAAAAATTCGCGTCCACGCTGCTTTACAGGTATCTCGACCGGACTGACAAGGCCTCAAAGACGGCAAAGGCCGTCAATGCGGTCGAGCTTCTCGCAAAGTCGGGAAAGGGCGTAAAGGCATTCAGGGCAGCCCTGGAGCTTCCCGCGGTAGCTTTCGCGGAGACGGGCCTGAAGCCGGTGGTCATGATCGACGAGTTCGATAAGCTGGAAGGATTGGGCATCCAGGATATCTTTGCCGAGCTCGGTAAATACATAATGGTCCAGAAGGACACTATGTATATCGTCACCTCGTCGCGTATAAAGCAGGCGAGGGAGATACTGTCGGAAAAGCTATCGCTGCTATTCGGTAATTTTGAGGTATGCGAGCTCGGGACGTTCGATATAAATGAGGCGTGCGGGTTCATAGATTCCAGGCTATCGAGCAGGAAACTGCCTCCGGAATTACGGGAGTTCGTGGCATCCTTCACCGACGGGCACCCGTTCTACATGGATTCGGTGCTGTTGAGCATGGAGAAGCGCGCGGGTAACCTCGCGGCAAGCTGCCATAAGGACGAACTGGTAAATACGTTCACCGAGACGCTGTTCGACTCGAAGGGAATATTGAACCAGCATTTTTCCGTAGTTATAACGGAATTCGAGGACCTTGACAGGCGCATGACATCCGTGCTGCTCGCCCTTTCGAGCGGCGCGAAAAAACTTGTGGATATTGCCGCGGTATCCCGCATAAAGAAGCCCGAAGCGGCCGCGCTCCTCGAAAAGCTGATAGACCCGGGAATGGTCTCAAAACACGGGACCTGCTACCTTATCCGCGATAAGGTGTTCGAGTTCTGGCTCAAGAACGTATATCACAGCAAGGAGTTCCTGTTTGACAGCGGCTATGAGCCTAAGATAACCAGGTTCAGGGATTCCATGTCCTGTTTCATAGATTCTTATGTTTTAGAGAATAGCAGGGACAGGGTCAGGATAACCGGCGAATTGTTCATGTCCTTCAAGGGCGAACTGATAGAGCTGTCGGGCAAGAGCCTTAAGATCCCGCATTTCAAGACCTGCGAAATCGAGAATTCCAGATCAGAAGGAGTTTCATACATAAACCTGTCAGGCGGGGACTCGGCCTGGGCGGTCCTGTTCAGTTCGAGGCCGTTGAAAGACAGCCATATCATCGATTACATAAGTTACTGCAGAAAGCATAAGGGCATCCTGAAGCGCAAGATAATCGTCACGGCCGCGGAGGTCGGGGCCAACGCGAAGTTATTGGCAAAGGACGCAAAGTGCCTCATATGGGGGCCGGGCGAGCTTAATACGCTGATGGATATTGCGGGCAGGCACAGGATAGTGCTCCCGGTCGAAGAGCAGGCGGCGGCCGGCAGGTGGGAAGATCTGATGGGCTCGGAGACGGCATGACTAGGATACTTGTTCTCTCGGACACTCATATACCCAGGATGGCAAAGGATATGCCGAAGGCGGTGTACGAGGAGGCTAAAAAATGCGACCTTATCCTGCATGCGGGCGACCTGACCGAGAATAAGCTGCTTGAGAGGCTGAAGAAGATAAAGAAGACCATAGCGGTCTGCGGGAACATGGATTCGCCGGACCTTTCCGCGTCGCTTAGGAAAAAGGAAGTGGTCGAACTGAAAGGCCATAAGATAGGGCTTACGCACGGCTGGGGCGCTCCCGACGGCATGATCGAAAGGGTCTATGATGAATTCAAGGGGGACGGGGTAGATTGCATAGTCTTCGGCCATTCGCATCATGCGCTGAATGAGAGTTTCAAGGATGTCTTATTGCTTAATCCGGGCAGCCCCACGGATAAGGTGTTCGCGAAGTTCAATTCCTACGGGATCATTGAGATATCGAAGAAGATAAAGGCGGAGATAGTCAAGCTATAAGAGGAGAGTATCTATGGACAGGCTGTGGGCGCCCTGGCGGACAAAATATATTACGAACGTCAATTCGATGAAGGGGTGCATTTTTTGTTCGAAGCCAGGGTCCGGCAGCGACAGGAAAGCGCGCATCATAGAAAGGAGCAAGTACTCCTTTTCGATCCTTAACATATATCCCTACAATAACGGACACCTGATGATCGTCCCTTTCAGGCACGTCAACAGCCTCACGAAGCTCACGGACGCGGAGCTGCTGGACATGCTCCGCCTGCTAAACAAGACCCAGCGGATGCTCGAAAAGGCGCTGAAGCCGGACGGGTTCAATATAGGCGTAAATATCGGCAGGTCAGCCGGCGCAGGGGTCAGGGGCCACGTCCATATGCATATCGTTCCGAGATGGAACGGCGACGTCAATTTCATGCCGATCTTCGCTTCGTCGAAGGTCATATCCCAATCGCTCGATTCCCTTTATGCGATATTGAAGAAATGCTCACGCGAAAAGATTTAGAGGAGATTGAGTCGGGGACATTCGCGCCCTACGCGATGAAGTCGCGCGATTCCAGGGGCAGGATGCACAAGGAAGAGGAACATCCCTACAGGACCTGTTACCAGAGGGACCGGGACAGGGTCATACATTCCACCGCGTTCAGGCGCCTAGAGTACAAGACCCAGGTATTCGTCAACCACGAAGGCGATTATTACAGGACAAGGCTAACGCATACGCTCGAGGTTTCGCAGATAGCCGTTTCGATAGCGAAGACCCTCGGCCTTAACATCGACCTTACGGAAGCGGTGGCCCTCGCCCATGATATAGGGCATCCGCCTTTCGGCCATACAGGGGAACAGGAACTCCACGAGCTGATGAAAGACCACGGCGGGTTCGACCATAACATCCAGGGCCTAAGGGTGGTCGATATGCTGGAAGAGAGGTATCCGGCTTTCAGCGGGCTGAACCTGACCTGGGAGGTGAGGGAAGGGATCAATAAGCATTCGACCCCGTACGACAAGTCCAACAGCCGCGCGCAGCTCGATCCGGGGAAATCGCCCGTTCTGGAAGCCCAGATAGTGGACCTTTCCGACGAGATAGCTTATGATAACCACGACCTTGATGACGGCATGGCCTCGGGCCTCATCAGCGAGTCCGACCTCAATTCGATCCCCTTATGGAAAGACGCCAATGACGCCCTGCTGAAGGCCAACCCGGGGATCAAGGACCAGATAAGAAGGTACCAGGTCATACGCTCCCTGATCAACAGGGAAGTCACCGACCTTATCGTCGAATCGGAGAAGAATATCGCGGAGCTCGGGATAAAGTCCCCGGAAGATGCCAGGTCATTCAAAGGCAGGATCATAACATTTTCCGGAAGGATGCTCGAGGAGAGGAAGCCGCTGAAGAAGTTCCTTTATGATAACCTGTATATGAGCCATAAGGTTGTCAGGATGGCGGACAAATCCCGCAAATTTGTGAGGGAACTCTTCGGCCGGTATCTCTCGAACACGGAGCTGCTTCCCGCCACCAGCAGGCAGCGCCTCGAGAAGGAGGGCCCGCACAGGGCCGTCTGCGATTATATCGCCGGGATGACCGACAGGTACGCCTTGGACGAATACATAAAGCTGTTCAACCCATACGAGAGGGAACAATGAGGAACCGCATCTTTTACACCTTTCTGGTAATAGCGGCCCTATTCGTTGTCGTATATTCTCCGCTGACTTCGTACCTGCTGAAGGATTTCATAACGTATAAGCTGGAAAAAGCGCTTGATATGGATATCGTGTTCGGGAAGGTCAACGCGAAACCTCCTGCGCAATTGCGGGTCACCGACATAAAAGCGACGGACAAGACGGGGCTTGCGCTTACCTCCGAGAGGGCTTACCTGAGGCTTGATCCCGGAAAGCTCCTGCGGGCGCAGTTCGTATTGCATTGCGATTTCCAGAACATATCCATCAAATCAGGCCTCGGGGAGTCGCTGAACAAGGTATTGGGGCCGTTCGGCATCCCGCCGCAGGCATCATTCAAGTTCGACCAGATTAAGGGCACGATAACCGCGAAGGGCGGTGAGCTCTTCGTAACGGAACTTAACGGGACCGGACAGGATTTCAGGTTTTCCGGGAATTTCGCGAAAATGAAGGAAAGGAAGGTCGATTACGACCTGGAGTTCTTCATCAATAAGAAAGTTCTCGGCGAGAGCGGCGGGGCGCAAAATGGCCTGCTGACGGATGACGACGGCGACGGATGGTATACGATAAAGCTGTCGTTGAAGGGGGACCCGCGAAAACCCTCGAGCGTCTATTTCTCTACCGGCGGCATAAAACTCGAGATAAAACCTGACACGGAAAACGCCAAAAAGTGATTGCATTCGCAAGGTTATTATGATAAAATTAGTAACCTTCGGAGTAAATAATGCCGCCAGTTAATACCCAAAAGCAGCAGCAAGAGCTTTTTGACGAGTTTATAGTCGTCAAAAAGGCAAGAGGAAGATTTTTCGGCGCGTTGAACAAATTCAATAAGCCGTTGTTTCCTCAGCACAGGCTGAACCTTTCGGTCCCGTATGAGGTGCTTGCGGTAGCCCTTATGGGGCTGCTCGTGCTCGGGGCTATAGTGTTCGCGCTGGGCGTAGAGAGGGGCAGGGGTTTGGCCGGCACGGACGTGAGCGCGGCAACCGCTGAGGCTCCCGCGGCGCCGGAACCCGTAGTTGCGGCACCCGTTGAACCGGTCACCGTACAGGCCGTGGAAGCCCCTAAACCTGTTGCGGCGCCTGTGGTAAAGGCGGCGGCTAGCCCGTATACCATACAGGTCGCTTCATATAAGGCCCGTGATATGGCGGATAAAGAGTTGTCGCGCCTGAAAGGCCAGGGATATAAAGCAGAGGTGTTAAAGAAGGGCAGCTATTATATATTGTGCGTCGGTTCGTTCGAAAGCAAGGACGCGGCAAAACAGACGTTTGCCGCCATGCAGAAAAAGTATAAGGGCTGTATAATTAGAAAACGTTAATAACCAAGGAGAGTATCAGATGTCGATCCATCCGAGTCTGCGCCCTTCGAAGGGAAGGGGCCACAGGTCAGTATTTAAGCGCTTCGAGCGCATAAAGATGCTTGCCGACAAGGACAAGTGGAAGGAAGATGACTCAGTATTCGGCCTTCCCAAGGTCAAGTCGTTGAAGATCAAGGTCAAGAAAGAGAAGTCCGAAGCCAAGGTGGCCGCGGAAGGCGCAGCCGCCCCGGGCGCGGCAGCACCGGCAGCGGGAGCGGCGCCGGCAGGAGCAAAGGCGGCAGCAGCGCCCGCAAAGAAGGAACAAGCGAAAGCGAAGTAAGCATGAGAACCGCGATTTATGCCAGGCAGTTCGTTATCATAGCGATATGCCTGGCTTTTTCCTTTGTTATGCCCGCTGCTCATCCGGACGTGGTTTCGGCGGACAGGGTGAATGTGAGGGCCTCGGACAGCACTTCGTCCGAGATCCTATGCCAGCTTTCCAAAGGCGAGAACGTTGTCATATCGGACACTAAGGGGAAGTGGTATAGGATAGAGCTTCCCGCGAGAGCTCTCGTGTATATCAGCAAAGCAAATGTATCCGGGAAGGACGGGTCCGGTGTCGTATCTGAAGACAGGGTGCTGGTAAGGACGGCTGCGACGAAGTCCTCCTCCGTGGTCGGCCGCCTGGACAAGGGCGCCTCCGTAAAAATACTAAAGGAATATCTCGACTGGTACGAGATAGAAGCCCCTAAGGGCTCATACGGGTGGGTCTACGCGGAGTATGTCAAAAAGGACGGAGAGGCCTGGATAAAAAAAGATATATCTTTGCAGGGAAGGCTTGCCGGGCTTGACGGTACATACAGGGACGAGCTCAAGAAGCCGATGCGCGAGATAGAGCTTGGATGGATACTCGATGAGTACAGCAAGTTCGCGGCCGAAAACAAGGATTCTCCCGAGGGGCAGCAGGCGTCGCTCAGGGCCGAGGAGATCAAGCTGAAGATCGCCGAGATAGAGCACCTGAAAGCGAAAGAGGATTATGATGCCAAGATCAAGAATATATCTTCGCCGAGGCCGGGAGAAGCGCCGATGGCGAGCGGCGTACTGTCGAACGTCGGAAGGATCTCAGGGCGCCTGAGCAAATACAAACTGGTCAAGGACGGTAAACAGCTCGGATACGTTTCGTGCGCGAAAGAGGATCTCGGCAGGTATGCGGGACTTCCGGTGAATATCTGGGGAGCGAAGAAAGAGGTCAAGGGCACAGTGCTTTACGAGGTTGACGCAATACAGGTGATCGAGTGACTATGGAATACGTAAAGTTCGAAGATTTTAAGAAACTGCAGCTTAAGATAGCGAAAGTCCTGAAGGTAGAGGACCACCCGAACGCCGATAAGCTTTACGTGCTGACCGTCTCGACAGGCGAGGCGGAGAAGGTCATAATCGCCGGCATCAAGCAGCACTACAAGCCGGAGGAACTCACCGGAAAATCCGTGGTAATAATAGATAATCTCGAGCCTGCCGTAATACGCGGCGTTGCCTCGAACGGCATGCTGCTCGCGACGAAGGACGGCGAGAAGCTGGCGATACTCACACCCGAAAGAGAAGTCAAGATAGGCAGTCCCGTATCATGATTAGCGGCAACCTGGTCAGCCTCATAATCTCTATCCCGATATTCATCTTCGCAATGGTCATCCACGAGGTAGCCCACGGCTGGGTAGCGTATAAGTTAGGGGATCCCACGGCCAAATATTCCGGCCGGCTCACGCTTAACCCCATATCGCATATCGACCCGCTCGGAACGATACTGCTCCCGATATTGCTCATAATGATGAATTCACCGGTCGTGTTCGGATGGGCGAAGCCGGTGCCGATAAATTTCCTAGGTTTACGGAACCCGAAAAGGGATATTATGACGGTTGGCCTGGCCGGGCCGATGGCGAACATCATATTCGCTTTCATTCTTGCGGCGGTATTCCGGCTGTTCCCGGTACTGCACGCGCCGGTCATCAGCGATATCTTCTTCGGTTCGATACTTGTGAACCTGGTCCTCGCGGCCTTTAACCTTATTCCCATACCTCCCCTCGACGGTTCAAGGATATTGTTCGGGCTGCTGCCGCGGGATTTGGCCGCAAAATACATGAGCATAGAACGCTACGGTTTCATCATACTCTATATACTGATATGGATGGGTTTCCTGGATAATTTCGTCAACCCGCTGGTTGTGATATTGGCCAGGATAATAGGTATTTAAATCCAGTACGGAAGGAGGTGAAAATAAAAAATGGCTGAAGAGTTGACCGGTACGGTAAAGTGGTTCTCGAACCAGAAGGGCTACGGCTTCATCACGCCTGACAACGGGGGCAAGGATGTTTTTGTCCATCACACCGCTATAACAGGAGAGGGGTACAAGACCCTTTCGGAAGGACAGAAAGTAACGTTCCAGATAGCGCAAACGGATAAGGGCGACCAGGCTTCGAACGTAGTGAAACTTTAACCTCAGGGTGAATCATGGATCCCATTAAGGTCCGCTTAGGCGACCGCAGCTACAAGATCCTTGTCGGGAAGTTATTGTCTCCGGCATTTTCCGCAGAGATGTCCCGGTTAGACCTGGGGTCGGACGCCGTTATAGTCACCAACCCGAAGGTCAAGGCGCTTTTCGGCAGGCAGGTAAAGCGCATGCTTGAAAAGGCCGGCTTCAGAACGCGGTTTTCCGTTGTACCCGATTCCGAAAAAGCCAAATCATTGGGCGAAGCCATGAAGTTGTTGGCCGCGATCTCTGATGCGGACGGCAAGGGCAAGAGGCTGTTCGTGGCAGCCCTTGGCGGAGGGGTCGTAGGCGATCTCGCGGGATTCGCCGCGTCGGCATATAAGAGGGGGATCCCGTACATCCAGATACCTACCACGCTTCTTGCGCAGGTCGATTCCTCGATCGGCGGCAAGGTAGCGGTGGATCTTCCGGAAGGCAAGAACCTGGTCGGCGCCTTCTACCAGCCAAAGGCCGTATTCGTCGACATATCTTTCCTGTACAGGTTGTCTCCGCGCGATTTCAGGTCGGGGCTGGCCGAGGCCGTCAAGTATGCTATCATAGGGGACCGCGCGATGTTTTCCAGGTTAGAACACGGTATCGGAAAAATCCACAAGCGTGATCCGGGCTTGCTTTCCTACATGGTAAGAGAGTGCGCCTCAATTAAGGCCGGCATAGTCTCAAGGGATGAGAGGGAGAAGAAGTCGATAAGGACCGTCCTCAATTACGGGCACACGATAGGGCACGCAATAGAATCCGCGTGGGGATATTCAAACACATATTCGCACGGGGAGGCGGTATCGCTCGGAATGATAGCCGCCGCGCGCATATCTAACAGGCTCGGAGTCCTTGCATCCGCTGAACTTTCCAGGATAGAAACCGTCATCGCCGCACTGGGCCTCCCGGTGAGGCTTAGGAAAACTAGAACCGGGAAGATAATGGCTTCCCTCGCTTATGACAAGAAATTCATCCGCGGAGTTAACAGGTTTGTCCTGCCGGCGCGAATCGGAAAGGTAATAATAAAAGAGAATATCCCCGAACCGATTATCCTCAAGGAGATCGAGAGTCTTTCGAATTGACCATCTTTAATGAAAGATAAGTTAAGGCTTAACCAATTAAACAAATTCCAGAAAGCGCTGAAGTATGCTTTCAGGAGCAAGCGGCTGCTTGACCAGGCGCTGACCCACAGGTCCTATGCCTATGAACACCTTAAGGGCAGGATAATAGACAACGAAAGGCTTGAGTTCCTCGGTGACGCGGTATTGGGCCTGGCTATAAGCGACTACGTTTACAGGAAATTCCCGGACTGCCTTGAGGGGGAGATGACGAGGATAAGGTCGCTGCTCGTGAACCGGCAGACGCTGGAGTCCCTCGCGAGAAGGCTTGATATCGGGAAGTACGTGCTATTCGGCAAAGGCGAGGCGGCAAGCGGAGGCTCCGGACAATCAAGGAACCTGGTCTGCTCTTACGAGGCCCTGATAGGAGCCATATACATGGACGGCGGGTTCAGGAAGGCCGAGGATTTTATAGCATTCCAGTTCAAGGCGGAGATAAGGAAGGTTAAGCTCGGCGGCGCGCAGAAGGATTATAAGTCCATTCTCCAGGAGTATACATCAAAGATGTATAAGACGACCCCGAGATATTCGGTGGTATTTGAGGAGGGCCCCGACCACCTGAAGCATTTTGAGGTGGCGGTCTCGTTCGGGGGGGACGTAAGAGGCAGGGGCGAAGGCAAGAACAAAAAATCGGCGGAACAGGATGCCGCCTATGACGCCCTGTCTGGCGAAGGGTTGCTTGACAAAACCGTCGGGGGGAAGTAAAATCATTTCATGGAGATAAGATCTTATAAAGCAAAAGATAACGTACAGGTAAAGAAGCTCATATCGGATATTCTCAACCTGGAATTTGATTTCGGCGATAAAGCCTACCAGTATTGCGACCTGGATGCGATAGAAAAAGTTTACGGCGGCAAGAGGGAGGCGTTTTTTGTCCTCGACGATAATAAGATGGTCGGCGGCACTGCGGGCGTAAAGGAAGAATCGAAGAAGACCGCGATAATACGCAGGCTGTTTGTGGCCAAATCGCTGCGGAAGAACGGGTATGGCGGCCTGCTGCTCGACCGGGCCATAGATTTTTGCAGGAGGAACGGGTACCATGAAGTCGTATTCCACGCGGCAACGGCGATGAAGAGCGCCATGGACCTGTGCAGGAGCAGGGGCTTTACGGAGAAAGAAAAGATAGTGTTAGGCGATGTCGATATAATCAGGTTTTCTCTGACCTTATAAGGAGCTTTTTTGTTCGGGAATAAGCAGGATAAGGAAAAAAACCTCAAGAACCTTTCGGAAAAAGATATCCAGAAGCAGTTGTACGGGGACTATCTTAAGCCCGAGTGCAGGGTTGAGGTCATGGATTCCTCGTTCATCGTAAAGGAAGCCAAAGAGAGCCCCATCCAGGAGAAGGTCGATATCAAGGCCAAGAAGGAATTAGGCGCCGAGCTGGACGGGTTGAAAACGGAATTTAAGAAGCTTCAGGGGGAAGTGAACAGGCTCAAGAAGGAGAAGGAATCCCTCGACAAGCCGGAGATATGGTTCAGGCCGCCCTTGCTTAAGACGAAACAACTGGTAATAATAGGTTCTATTGTGGTGCTTTTCGCCGTTGCGGCAGGCGTAGTGTTCACGGCCAGGTTCCTTGTCTCAAAGGTCGGGCATAAGGACGGTTCCGCGGAATCAATAAAGAGCGTGCTTGAAACTCCCGGGAAGGAAACCACCGCTGCAAAAACCGCCGCGCCTTCATCCGCAAAAAAGCCTTCCAAGAAGGCTACCCGCAAGAAACCCTAGTCAACCCTTAACACAAAAGATTTCCCCGTTCCCTGGTCCAGCATTTCGACCTTATCGCTGAATATCTTGACGACCTTCATGCCCCTGATCGAACCGCCTTCCTCGACGATCTTGTTTTCGATGATAGCGGCCGGCTTGCCGATGCCGTATACTATGCCGTTTAGCGTCAACCGCGGGTTCGACAGTTTATTCATCATGTCGCTGATAGGCGTCGCTTCCTGTACTGTTTCAACTGGCGAAGGGGAGGGAGTGTAACCTTCGGCGACCTTATCCGCGCCGGCATATGCCGTCGCAGGCGCCGTGTTCCCTGCCTTCACGGCGGGACCCTGTTTCGACACCCCGGTAAAATAGGCGACCGCGGCGATTATCAGGACCGAGAATGCCATCATGACAAACGACTTGGAGAACTTGAAGTCATGCACTTCCGGAACGGGTATCTCGCTGACTTCCGGCACCGCCGGCGCCCTTACGGCCCCCGGCCTGTCAGATGCTTTTCTCAGGGCTTCCATTATTATGCTCATATTTTTACGTAACCCTCGATCTCTTCAACCGATCTCTTTATCATGTCCAGAGTGATCTCCCTTTGTTCCATCGTGAACCCCAGCAGCAGGGCCCGGTCGCATACAAGATTTATCAACCTCGGCACGCCTCCGGAGTATTCGTATATCTCGCTTATTGCATCCGGCCCGAATTTTACCGAATCGCCGGACCCGGCAACACGCAGCCTGTGCATTATATAATCGCTTATCTCGGCTTTATCCAGAGGTAATATATGGTATCTTACCGAGATCCTCTGCCTGAGCTGCTCAAGTTCGGGAGAATTCAGTTTTTCCCTCAGCTCCGGCTGTCCTACCAGAACTATCTGTATTAATTTATCCTTGTCGGTCTCGAGGTTCGAGAGCATCCTTATCTGTTCCAGCTGGGCGGATTTAAGGTTCTGCGCCTCGTCTATTATAAGTACCACGTTTGAGCCGGCTTTAAGCTGTTCTATGAGGAACTTGTTAAGCTCGGTCAGCAGGCTGATCTTGGTCCTGGGCTTCACGGTAAGCCCGAAATCCGTGACTATAGCGAAAAGCAGCTGGGTTTCCGGCAGGTTGGAGTTGAGTATGAAGGCAGTCTTTGTCTTCTGGTCAAGCTGGCCGATCAAGGCGCGGCATAGAGTAGTCTTTCCGGTGCCTATCTCGCCGGTTATCTCCAAAAAACCGCGCCTTTCCTTGATACCGTATATCAGGTGGTCGAAAGCCTCGCGGTGTTTTTTGCTGAAAAAAAGGAAATTCGGGTCTGCGGTGACGTTGAAAGGTCTTTCTTTAAGCCCGTAAAAAATCTCGTACAATTGAAAGGACCTCCGCGTGTCGGGATTACCGTGATTTTCGGTAACATTTTAGCATCGCGTTGACGGCTTGTCAAAATAAAAATAGTATTGTAAAGTTTACATTAAAAGGTATAATAGTAAAAAAGGTAAAACAAAATGGGTTGGAGCGGAATAGATACCAGAAGATCGGTCAGGGTCTCTTTCGAATGCGTCGTTATCGTCAAGAAGAAAGATACCAGCCTTGTCTTTCGTACCCAGACCGAAAATATCTCCGTAGGCGGCACCTGCCTGATACTTGAGAAGGCCCTTCTTAAACATACACCAGTCGAAGTGGAACTCTTTCTGCCTGACGACCCCATACCGGTAAATTGCGAGGGAAAGGTGTCGTGGTCCGTCAGGCGCAGCGAGTACCTGAAGAAGAAATCACGCCAGTTCGACACCGGGATCGAGTTCACGAATACCACGGATGAAGACAAGGCGCGGCTTAAGCGGATAATCGAGGAACTTTTGGAGTACTGAAAATAATATAATTGACTTTTGATTTGCGTCGGCGGATAATGATACTGAAAACAAGGAGGGAACAGGCTATAGGCTAGGAACGCAAAAGAGGGGGTGTGGGGGATGAGCGAAAAAAGGAAATTTATGCGTTTCGATGTTGCCATTGAGGTGGAGTACATGGTTCCCGGGAACGGCGCTCCTGTTGAAGGGATATCTGTGACGCGGAATCTCAGCCGTGAGGGGATGCAGATCTCGGTGAACAGCAGGCTGGTAGCCGGTACGGAATTGGAGATAAAGCTGCGGATACCGCAGGATGCCGCTCCGGTGTATGCGAAAGGCGATCTGGTTTGGGTGGAGAAGGCCGAAGTAAAGACCGAATCCAGCGCCGGGATCAAGTTCACGCAGATGTCGCCTTTTGACAGGAACAGGATACTCGACCACGTTTATAAGGAATGGGTCGAGCAACAGATCGGCCAGAGTACGGAACCGCGCAATAAATAAAAGATAAATTTATGCAAAGGCCAAAGATCGAGAGAAGAAGGCAACCGCGCGTAGAAGAGAAGATCCCCCTCAAGATTAAGGATGAGGGTTTTGATGCTATAAGCGTCACGAAGAATATCAGTTGCTCAGGAGTGTTCTGCCAGGTAGACGGTTATTTCCCCCTATTATCGAAAGTAAAGATCGTCCTTTTGCTTCCTTCCGAAGAAAAATCAAAAGCGCATCCGGTCCATATAGACGGCGTAGTAGTGCGTTCTGAGCCGGTGAAGAATTCGCCCGACCTGAATTGCCGCAACATAGGTATATTTTTCAATAAGATGAAGAAGCAGGACCAGAATAGGATATCCGGTTACATAAATTCCATCCTTGCGAAGAGGATGGTCATAATTAATTAAGGTTGTGTTATACCAGGTCCTTCGCCTGACCGCATGGCTCCTCTGTAAGGCCCTCTTCCGTTTAAATGTCAAAGGTATCGAGAATATCCCTGAAGCCGGCAGCGCTATAATCGCCGCGAACCACTCCAGTTACCTGGACCCTGTCGTGCTGACGGTTGCGTCTCCGAGAAGGATAAGCTGGATCGCAAGGAAGGATGTATATGACGTATGGTGGCTCAAGCCGCTGTTCGTCCTTACGGGAATGATCAGGGAGAACGGTTCCGTAGGCAAGGCGACGGCGCTGCTTGAAAAGGGGGGAGTTGTCGGGGTCTTCCCCGAAGGGACGCGTAGCGCTGACGGAAAGCTCGGAGCGGGCAAGAGAGGGATCGCGGTCATGGCCCTTACGACGGGCGCTCCCGTCATACCATGCGGGATATCGGGAGCTTTTGACGCATATCCGCGCGGCGCTATTTTTCCAAAGCCTTTTCCCGTGAAGGTGGCGATCGGCGGCGCGATCAGTGTCGGGAAGGATGAGGCCCCCGATAACGTGAGGACCGATACGGCGCTGGCGGTCATTATGGCTGCCATCAAAGGAGCTATGGGGGATTAGATGAGATCTGATATCAGGAACATCAGGCCGTCAAAGATAGTATGCGTAGGCACTAATTATGCGGACCATGCAAAAGAGCTTGGGATGAAGGCCCCGTCCGAGGAGCCGCTTATATTCATGAAGCCGCCGTCATCTATCATATATGACGGTGAGGATATCGTATACCCGCGCGGTGTCACGAGGCTCGACTTCGAGGCCGAACTTGCGATTGTGATAAAGGATAAGTGCCGCCATATCGATGAGGCCGCCGCTTCCGGATATATACTCGGATACACATGCCTGAATGACGTTACCGCGAGGGACCTGCAGTCAAGGGACAGCCAGTGGACGAGATCCAAATCGTTCGACACATTCTGCCCTGTGGGCCCGTGGATAGAGACCGCTATCGACCCCGCTCGCGTAAAGGTAGAATCATACCTTAACGGCGGCCTTAAACAATCTTCCGATACGGGGAACCTGATATTTTCCGCGGCAAAACTGGTCTCTTTCGTATCGGGCGTAATGACCCTTCTGCCCGGGGATATTATTTCTACAGGTACTCCTTACGGGGTCGGGCCTATGTTGCCGGGGGATGAGATAGAGATCAGGATAGAAGGCATAGGTTCCCTGAGGAACAGGATCGTCGGGGAAAAATGACCGGACGCCTTGAATTTAGCCCGTTCCGTGATATACTTAGGGTAGGAAAAGATATCTACCCTATTGGTGCGACGGCTTGGCGCGGTGATCATCAAAGCTGTATAGGGATTCGGAGTTCCGGAGCCGCTTGCGGCTACGGACAGAGTCCCACTTGGTACAGAGGATCAAGCTGCCAAGCAAGCCCACGGTAGGGTGGGAGAATGTCACGGTCTAGGGCGTTGTTATTTGAGCCCCGGGCCTTTTTTTATATGCAGACAGTTCCTAATGGTCTATAATAGCGGAGAGATGATGAAGCTGTCCAAAGAGAACATATACTTCCACGCACCTTACAGGATGCTTCTCAGCAGCCTCGGATGGATATCCGACAAGGGCATCAACTGTGAGATATATGCGGACGGCGCGGCGCTCGATTCCTATAACGCCGGCGAGATAGACATCATAAACAGGACATTCGAGGAGCGCGGGCTGAAGAAGATAATACACGGGCCTTTCCTGGACCTGAATCCCGGCAGCAGGGACCGAGGCATAAGGGACCTTACCCTTGAACGTTTTAAGAGGGTGTTCGAACTTTGCGAGAAGCTCAAAGCCTGCCATGTCGTCCTGCATACAGGCTTCGACCCGATATTTTATAAGGACGCGTCCCATTTATTCCTGAACCTGTGTGTGCCGGTATGGGAAGAGGCGGTGAAGGCGGCCTCGGGAAAGGGCGTAACTATCGCGATAGAGAACTCTATCGATCCCGATCCCGAGATAGTCATCGGGATACTTGAACAGATCAAATCGCCGAACCTCGAGGCATGTTTCGACGCCGGGCACTATTACGCGTTCGGGAAGATGTCGCCGTTTGACGCGCTGAAATGGTATCCGGACAACCTGATAGGAGAGATGCACCTTTCGGACAATAAAGGCGATTTCGATTCGCACCTGCCGCTCGGAGAAGGCGACCTTGATTTTCCGGGGCTGATTCGGGCGGTGCGTAAAAAGGGCAGGGAACCGATCATCACGTCGGAACCCCATTCGAAGGAAGATATCGAAAAAAACCTCGCGTATCTGACCGCGATGGAAATATAGGAGGGAGCATATGGCAAAAAAACTCGGTAAGCCTGACGCGGCGTTATTCCCGCTGCCTGTAGTCCTGGTCACAAGCGTCGATAAGGCCGGGAAGCCCAACGTCATAACGCTGGCATGGGCGGGGATGGTCTGTTCCGAACCGCCTACCCTTTCCATATCGATAAGGCCTGGAAGGTATTCGCACGGCCTTATAAAGGAGCAAAAGGAGTTCACCGTAAATGTCCCGACCTCCGATATCGTTAAGGAGACCGATATCTGCGGGACCGTTTCGGGCCGCGATAAAGATAAGTTCAAGATCACCGGATTGCATACCGATCCCGCGAAGGAAGTAAAAGCCCCGCTGATACGGGAATGCCCGGTGGCCCTTGAATGTAAGGTTAAGGATTCGATGGTGTTGGGGACGCACGAGATGTTCATTGCGGAGATAGTCGCAGTCCATATCGATGAGTCCGTGATGGGCCCGTCCGGCAGGGTCGACTGCGCAAAAGCGAAGCCGTTCTCTTATAACTGGGGTGAATACTGGAGCCTGCGCGAAAAGGTGGGATTCTACGGATGCTCAAAAGGATAGAGATAGTCTTAATATTACAGCGCTTAATGGACCGCATGTATGACGCGGCCGGGAAGTCCGTAAACGGCACAAAAGGGGTAATGGGCTATCTCGGCACAAGGTTTACCTACAGGCGGGATGCCCTCGTGTTCCTCCTGTGCGCCTCTGCGGCGCTCATCGTTTTGACGGGCCAGAAGGTGCTCATAATTACGGGCATGGCAACGATGTCCTTAAGCATATTTTTCTGGCTTTTGATGATATTCTCCTGGACTATCGATCCCCTGATAGATTTTAAGATGCGTATAAAGAAGATAAAACACTGGGGAAAGAGGCTATATAAGTACCTGAGCTTCAGGTTCAAGGACGTGGATTCAAAGCACCATGTGGAAGCGTACAGCTGGGGGCTGCTTGCATATTTCCAGGAGCTGAAGGAGGAGATATCCAGGTTTTCCAAGACGAAACTTCTCGAGAAGTTCCTCATAAGGTTCTTTTCGACTTTCATGATCCTTACGATCGGATACGCGTTCATATACTACGGCCTGTATAAGCTGGACCCGTGCAGTTTCGTGTCGATAGCCGAGCAGACCGGAGTGGCCCCATTCGGCTCATTCGCGGATTTTGTTTATTACAGCGGCATAACGATAGCCACCGTGGGGTACGGTGACATATACCCGGTGCATAACCTCGCGAGGCTCCTGGTCATCATCGAGGTCATGAGCGGCGCGCTTTTGGTCATATTCCTTATATCGTCATTTACTTCGATATCGATACACCTGACCTCGGAAAGGCAGAAGGAGCTTATAAGTGATATCGATGAGGAGATCAAGTCGATAGACAGGATATTCTCGGATATTGAAAGATCCCGGGGTAAAAAGAATGGTTAATGGCGCGGCAAGGCGCACATTTCCAGCTTTTCTGGCAGCGTTGCTTTTCCTGTCTTCGAATGCGGCGGCGGAAGGGCAGGCGGACAGCAAAGTATTGCCGCTGGATAATGTCACCATCTCTTGCTATGCCCTCGGAGGTGATGTCGCGACCCTTAAGGATCCCGTAGAAGCCGTATATATATTTAAAGGCGATACCTCCGGCGCGTTGTCCGGGCTTAAGGAGGTCCTCATAGAAGGCAGGAAGGAACAGAGGGCTTTCAGGATAAAGGACCCGTTATGCATCGTAGTCTTCAGGGGTTTTTTTCCGGGGTTGAGCAAGGTATTTATAAAGAAGGTAACGCTTGAGGACTGTAGGTTTGATATATATGCCGAATATTGGGACAGGCCTGAGTATTCGACGCCGTCCCAACCTGCAGCGATAATCCCGGTCGGGCAGCTGCCTCCCGGTAATTATGCTATTAACCTGTTTGTCGGTAATGAATTGCGTAAAAGTGCCGGATTTAAGGTCAAGGGACGGTAAGCCCCGTAATGATTTGACATTTTTCCGGATTAATGGCATAATTGAACGGAGAAAATTCATCCTATGGAAGACACTCATAATATAGAAGAGAGGCTGTTTGATATAATCGAATTCCTGCCGGATGCGACGTTTGTCATCGATGCGGATAAGAAGGTCGTTGCCTGGAATAAGGCGATCGAGGAGATGACGGGCGTGCGTAAGGAAGAGATCATAGGCAAGGGCGATTATTCTTATGCTGAGCCCTTTTACGGCAAAAAACGGCCCATCCTGATAGACCTCATATTCGAGAGAAACAGCGAAATAGAAACAAAATATGATTTTGTCCATAGGGAAGGCAACGTCCTCTTTACCGAAGTATTCCTGCCGTCGCTGAATAATAATAAAGGCGTATATGTCTGGGCAAAGGCCACTCCTATCTATGACAAGTCCGGGAGTTTTGTCGGTGCCATCGAGACAATACGTGATATAACCGAAAGAAAACTTTACGGGGAAAAGCTCGAGAAGTTAAATGCCGAGCTGATCAAATCCAATAAAATTTTCAAACAGATGGCCCTGAAGGACCCGCATACGGGCCTTTATAACTACAGGTACCTCGGAGAGGTCATAGAAGCCGAATTCCTGCGCGCGAAAAGGTATGCGCATCCGCTGTCCGCCATCCTGCTCGACATAGATTATTTCAAATCGGTCAACGATGTTTACGGCCACCAGTTCGGCGACCTCGTGTTGAAACAGTTCGCGAGGCAGCTGAAGCTTGCCGTGCGCCAGTATGATATTGTCGTCCGCCTCGGAGGGGAGGAGTTCGTCGTGCTATCCCCGGCCACGAACAGGGCGGATGCCGTCGGCCTCGGCGACAGGATACTCGAGATCATAAGCCTGTACGATTTCGGCGACAGGGAGCATAATATAAAGCTGAAGGTAAGCATCGCGGTATCATCGTATCCGGAAGACAAGATATCCAAGGGGCAGGACCTTATAGATATGGCCGACCACATATTGAACAAGGTCAAGGAGCTCGGGGGCAACAGGGTCTATTCCTCGGTGGACTTAAAGACCATCGAAGAAAAGGATGATTTCATCCCCGCGCCGGACAAGACGACGGACGTCAGGCTGCTGAAAAATAAATTGGACAAGCTGACGAGGCAGGCGAACCAGGGGCTCGTGGAATCCATATTCGCTTTTGCGAAGACGATCGAATTGAAGGACCATTACACCGGCGAGCATGTGGAGAAGACGGTCCATTACGCCACCGAGGTCGCGCGTAAGCTCGGCCTGCAGAAGGAAGAGATAGAGAAGATAAGCCAGGCGTCGATATTGCATGACCTCGGAAAGATCGGGGTCAGCGAAAAGATCCTGCTCAAGAAAGGCAAGCTGACGAAGAAAGAATACGACGAGATAAAGAGGCATCCGCAGATCGCGGTCGACATATTGAGGCCCATCCAGTCCCTGCAGGGCGTCGTGCCTATGATCTATTACCACCACGAGAGATGGGACGGCAAGGGATACTCGAGCGGCCTCAAGGGCGACCAGATACCGATGGGCGCCCGCATAATAGCGGTCTCTGACGTATATGAGGCGTTGACGTCCGACCGGCCCTACCGCAAGGCGTATCCGAAGGAAGAAGCCATTAAAATAGTCAAGAACAGTTCGGGGAGCCAGTTCGACCCTAAAGTAGTGGACGCGTTCCTGGAGGTCTTACAGCAGGAAAGATAGCTTTTGGATAAAATCAAAAAGATCCTTATTATTTCGTCTGATAAAAGCCTCAGGGATGTCCTTACGTTCTGCCTTGACGGCTGGGGTTATGAAGTGTTCGTTCACGAGTCGCCGCTCCACGATATCACCCCGATAAAGAAGATATCCCCGGATGTCATAGTAGTTGACGTGCATTCCGCGAGCAAAGCCCACCTCGAGATATGCCGCATGCTCAAGGATGATTTTGTGACCGCGTTCATACCCGTCATCACGCTGATAAACAAGCGCCAGCTCAGGACGCAGCTCTTGAACCTGAAGCAGGGAGTCGACGATTACCTCATAAAACCGCCCGACCCGCTCGACCTCAGGGTAAGGGTCGAGATGGCGGCCAGGAGGTCGCAGTACAGTTTTTATGCCAGCCCGTTGACCGGCCTGCCCGGAGGCAGGATCATAGAGGAGGCCGTCATTGAAAGGCTCAAGAAGGACATATCATTTTCTTTCGGATACCTCGACATCGACAGCTTCAAGTATTTTAACGACGTATACGGATACCATAAGGGCGACAGGGCGATAATGCAGACCGCCTATGTCCTCTATACCTCGATAAAGAAATTCGGCGGCAGCGAGGATTTCATCGGGCATATCGGCGGTGATGATTTTATGTTCATCACTTCCACCGATAAGTTCAAGGAGGTATGCCATAACATCATATTGTCTTTCGACCGGATAATCCCGTTCCACTACAATAAAGAGGACAGGAAGCAGGGTTTCATTTACGCCAAGGACAGGACGCATAAGATGACGAAGGTCAACCTGATGAGCGTATCCCTCGCGGTAGTGAACAGGCAAAGCCATTCCGACATGAACAATATGGTGCAGATAAACGAGAGGCTCGTTGAGATAAAGAAGTACCTTAAGGACCTGTCGGGAAGTAAATTCATGGAAGACAGGAGGAGCAGCAAGACCGGCGAATTGCTGGGCCCTCAGGTATACAAGAGGACGGAGGTCCTGTCGCTAACCTACAAGCCGTTAGGGCAGATACTCCTCGAGAAGAAGCAGATAACCCCCGAACAGCTTGACGAGGCCCTGAACATACACTGGAGGAGGGGGGTAGTCTTCGGCGAGATACTAAAAGAGCTCGGGTTCGTAAAGGAAGAAGACCTGCGCGAGGCGCTGCGCGAGCAGAGCGTGGACGGCGCGAGGACGGAAGCCAAAATTATCCCCTTGACAAATAATAAAGCGATGGTAGAATAAGAGCAAGTGAAAAGCGGCGATTTGAAGCGTATTGCTCCGCTAAATAAATGTGCTAAAAAGCAAATACAGTCTTATCAAGGACCCGTGCTTTTTAGCCCGGGTTTTTTTGTTTTCCGGGTCTTAAAAGGAGAGAGATGAGCAAGATAGACACAAAGTTGAAGGCTGAGACGTTAGCGCTGCATGGGGGGCAGGAGCCCGATCCTGTGACCGGGTCCAGGGCCGTGCCGATATACCAGACCACATCCTACCAGTTCAGGGATTCGGAGCACGCCGCGAACCTGTTCGCCCTTAAGGAGAACGGCAATATATATACGCGCCTGATGAATCCCACCACCGACGTATTGGAAAAGCGGATAGCGCTCCTTGACGGAGGGATCGGCGCACTGGCCGTTGCGAGCGGCCAGGCGGCCATCACGATCGCGCTGCTTAACATCGCGAAGGCGGGAGACGAGATAGTATCCGCGGATAACCTGTACGGCGGTACATATAACCTGCTGCATTACACGTTCGAGCGCTTCGGGATCAGGACAAAATTCGTGAGATCCAACGACCTTAAGGCGTTCGATAAGGCGATAACGCCGAGGACGAAAGCGCTGTATGCCGAATCGATCGGCAACCCGAAACTTGATGTGGCCGACCTCGAAGGCCTCGCGAAGATCGCGCATAAGCACGGTATACCGCTGGTCCTGGACAATACCTCCGCTCCGTACCTGCTAAGGCCGATAGATTTCGGCGTTGATATCGTAGTCTACTCCGCAACGAAATTCATAGGCGGGCACGGGACTTCGCTCGGCGGGCTCATAGTGGATTCAGGGAAATTCGACTGGACAAGGGGAGGGAAGTTCCCGCTTATTTCAGGGCCGGATGCCAGCTATCATGGCTTGGATTTCGTGAAGGCCCTGAAGGCGGCCGGCAATATAGCGTATATCACCAAGGCGAGGGTCTCGTTACTGCGTGACCTCGGGTCGGCCATATCGCCATTCAATTCCTTCCTGCTCCTGCAGGGTTTTGAAACACTCCACCTGAGGATGCCGAAACATTGCGAGAACGCCCTTGCCGTGGCAAAGCACCTTAAGGGGCATCCGAGGGTCTCGTGGGTGAATTATCCCGGCCTTACCTCGAGCCCCGATTACGAGAGGGCAAGGAAATATCTCAAGAAGGGGGCAGGGGCTATAATAGGGTTCGGGATCAAGGGAGGCCTTAAGTCAGGGAAGAAGTTCGTGGAATCCCTAAAGCTTATATCGCACCTGGCAAATATAGGCGACGCGAAGAGCCTCGCGATACACCCGGCCACGACTACGCACCAGCAGTTGAGCGAGAAAGAGCGTTTGGCGACCGGCGTTACGCCTGATTTTATCCGCCTTTCGATAGGGCTCGAGCATATAGACGACATAATCGCCGATATAGACCAGGCGCTTATCAAGGCAAAGCCTTAAAGCGGCCCGCCGAGGAGAATTAATGACGACACACGGAAACGCAGGGACAATAAAGGTCCAGTATTATACTTTTGCTGAGCCTCCGAAGGAGCTTAAGCTGGAGTCCGGGCAGTCGCTTGGGCCGATAACGCTGGCCTATGAGACCTACGGCGAGCTGAATAAAGAGAAGAATAACGCGATACTCGTCGGGCATGCCCTATCGGGCGACGCCCATGCCGCCGGCCTCCGCGAGGGCGCCGGCGTAAAAGAGCTCGGATGGTGGGACTCGATGATAGGGCCGGGCAAGGCTTTTGACACAACGAAGTATTTTGTCATATGCTCGAACGTCATCGGCGGATGCAAGGGGAGCACCGGGCCGTCTTCCATAAACCCGAAGACCGGGCGCCCGTATGCGATCGATTTTCCGCTGATAACGATATCCGACATGGTGAACGCGCAGAGGCACCTCATAGACCATCTCGGGATCGATAAGCTCCTATGTGTCGTCGGAGGTTCGATGGGCGGGATGCAGGCCCTGCAGTGGGTCGCCTCATACCCCGAAAGGGTACGCTCGGCCATACCGATAGCGACGGCGCTTAAGCATTCGCCTCAGCAGATCGCATTCGATGAGGTCGGCAGGCAGGCGGTCATGGCCGACCCGGAATGGCGCGAAGGCAATTATTACGGCCTGGGACAGCCCGAGAAGGGGCTGGCCGTCGCGAGGATGATCGGCCATATAACTTATATGAGCGACCAGTCGATGGAGGAGAAGTTCTCGAGGAGGTTGAAGGAGAAGAATTACAGTTTCCGTTTCAAGACCGACTTCGAGGTCGAGGGCTACCTGAGGTACAAGGGGGACGGCTTCGTCAGGCGTTTTGACGCGAACTCCTACCTGTATATCACGAAGGCGCTGGACTATTTCGACCTGTCCGGGGGCATAACCAGGCATCCGGGCCGTCCGATAGATACTAAATTCCTCGTCATCGCGTTCAAGTCGGATTGGCTCTACCCGTCCTATCAGGCGCAGGAGATAGTCAAGCAGCTTAAGATCAGGCATGCCGACGCTTCTTATTGCGAGATAAAGTCGACCTACGGCCACGACGCCTTCCTTCTGGAGGCGGAGGAGCAGACGCATTTGATAAGCCACTTCTTGAAGAAGGTCTATAAGGATAAGGAAGGACGTTGATAATGACTACAGAAGCGATAAGGCCTGATCACCAGGTCATATACGGTATAGTCGAGCCGGGGTCAAGGGTTCTTGACCTCGGCTGCGGCGAAGGGGACCTGTTGTCCCTTCTTACGAGCGGTAAGGGGGTCAAGGCGCAGGGCGTCGAGCTTAGCGAACCCGCGATCTACAAATGCGTGGAGAAGGGGCTCAGCGTCTTCCACGGCGATATCGACAGCGGCCTGAAGGATTATCCGGATAAGTCATTTGACTACGTCATACTTAACCAGAGCATGCAGGAAGTCAAGAAGGTGGATTTTGTCATAGATGAAGCTTTGCGCGTCGGAGGCCGGGTGATCGTAGGTTTTCCGAACTTCGCCTATTGGCGTGCGAGGCTGCGCCTGTTCTTTAAAGGCAAGACGCCCGTTACGTATTCTTTGCCCTACAGGTGGTATAATACCCCCAACCTGCATTTCCTGAGCATCAGTGATTTTAAGGAGTTTTGCGCGGATAAGGGGATCACGATAGAGTCGGAATATTTCCTGGGAAGAAACAGGGGCCAGCAATTCCTGCCTAACCTCTTTGCTTTGAACGCGGTATTCTTGATCACGGCGGGCAATAACAGAAAGGAAAGGTGAGCGGATGAAGAAGATATTGATTGTGGTCGCCGCTTTAGTCATCGCGCTGTTCCTTGCGAAAGATTTTGTTGCCGGCACAATATTTACGTCGGGCGTAAGGGCTTTTACCGATTTGCCCGCAAGCGTAAAGAGCATGAAGGTCGGGGTGTTCAAGAGCGTCGTCGATATAAACGGGTTCAAGGTCTACAACCCGAAGAGCGCGTTCAAGGACAGGGTCATGCTTGACATGCCGGCCCTTTTTATCGATTACGACCTCGGCTCGATGCTTACCGGCACAAAACACATCAGGAAGATGAAACTCGAGCTTAATGAATTTTATGTCGTAAAGAACGCGGGAGGGGAACTGAACCTCGATTCCCTCAAAGGGATACAGTCGAAAGCTTCCGGATCGCAGGGAGCCAAGCAGGACATGAAGTTCAAGATAGATGTTCTTGAGCTCAAAATAGGGAAGGTGATCTACAAGGATTACACCAAGGGCGCCGAGCCGTTCGTAAAGGAATTCAATATCGGTTTGGATGAGCGCTATGAGAATATAGACAATCCGTATGCTTTTGCGTCCCTGGTCGTATTTAAGGCGTTGGCGAATACGGGCATAGCGTCTTTGACTAATTTTGACATTGGCTCCCTGAAAGATACCGCTTCAGGCGCGTTGTCGACCGCAACAGACGCTGTTAATAAAGCGACAGAGGGCATCAGGGGCCTGTTCGATAAAAAATAGCATTTGACCACTAGTTTATAAAGATATATAATACATCCAGGGTTAGTATTACGCAATCCTGAGGGCATTGGGGGGCTTTGTCGGGATTGAGAATGGAAAAGAGATGCCCAATAGGATAGTTATATTTTGTATTATGGTCCTGCAGGTTTGTATCATCCGTCCTGTTTTTGCCCAGGATGCGTATGGCAGCGACGACACGTTATTATGGGACGGCCTTGAAACAAAGCAACACTGGAGCATCAATATAAAAGGTGAAGTAGGGGTCGGCCCGGAATTCAAGACGGAAGGCCAAAACTGCCTCTCTATCAGCCCTTCAAACGGTATACCCGCCAACGGATTAACGATAAAAAAATCAAATACGGACCTCGACGTAACTTTTGCCAAGAATATAATCCTGGATATCTATAACAGCGGGCCGCCATGCGACCTCGCGGTGGCTTTCAAGACGGACGGTATCCGCGAGAGCGTGCCCAAGAGGATTGAGAGCGGGCTCAACAGGAACGTGACCTTCGAAATATCCACGAAGGATTTCAAGGTGCCGTTCGGAGACGCGAATATCGCCACGGATGTCATGTTCATAGTGTATCCGAAAGACAGCAGGGTCGGCCAGATATACCTGGATAATATCAGGATCAAGAAATACGGCGGCCTGCAGTCGGAGCCGCCCAGCATATCACCCGGTTACATCGCCGAACCCGAAGTCGAGCCTTTCACGCCCGCGGAGACCTACACAGATACGGGAGGAGCTTATTCCATACTGGGGGGCTCTTCGGGCGGAAATAACGTCGTCCCCGAACATAAGACCATCGCAATATTCGGCGCAGGCCTCGCCGGCCTCGCGTTCTTCCGCAGAAATCACTTTAAAAAATAAGCGTAATGCAATAGAATATACCCCATGGAAGATAAAGATTACCTGGAGTACCAGAAAAAGAAGAATTCGGAATATGAGTCGCTCTGCAAGCGATGCGGCGCGTGCTGCGGCATAAAGGAAGGCGACCCGTGCGAAGAGCTTGTCGCCGAGCCGGACGGCGTGCATTACCGCTGCCGTATTTATGAGACGCGCCTCGGCCCCAGGAAGACCGTGAGCGGAAAAGAGTTCACCTGCGTCGAGTTACGCGTCATATTGAATAAGTCATGGGCAGGGCACCCCGAATGCGCGTATGTGAAGGCACTGAACGGCGAACCGGGAGAATGATATGGACGCGCTGGAAGTATTTAAGAACCGGATAAGCGTAAGGGAGTACAGCGACAGGCGGATCGAGAAACAGGTTTTGGAGGAGATCGCCGGCGCCGGGCACCTGGCCGCCACCGCGAGGAACGAGCAGCCGTGGGAGTTTGTCATTGTCACGGACAGGGAGAAGATAAAAGAGCTCGCCGGCATAACCGACCACGGGAAATTCATGTCGGGAGCCGCGGCTTCGATAGTCGTATTCTGCAAAGACACCAAATATTACCTCGAGGACGGCAGCGCCGCGACCGAGAATATACTGCTTGCCGCCGCAGCGCTGGGCGTCGCGTCCTGCTGGATAGCCGGGGACAAAAAAGAATACGGCGCCAAAATAGCGAAAGCTATCGGAGCGCCGGAAGGCATGAAACTTATAAGCATAATATCGCTCGGATATGCTAAAATAACGCCTGCGCCCTGCCAGAAGAGGCCGCTTGAAGATATGCTCCACTGGGAGAAGTACTAGCCTGATGCCCAATGTTTCTAAAAAAGAGAGGTGAGTATGGTGAATTGGAAAAAGGTAGAGCCGTCCGACGCGCAGCAGGAGGCTATCCAGAATATTTTTGCGTTTTTTGCCAAAGTCATAGTACCCCTGTGCCTCCTGTTGGTCATATTCAAGGCATGTTTTGTGTACATCAGGCCGAACGAGTTCGGCATAAAGCAGGTCAACGTCGGCCTTAAGACCGGCGTGCAGGAGAGGGTATATACAACGGGCCTGCATTTTATCATGCCGCTCGGTTTCGAGGTAATGCACAGGTTCCCGCGTGATACCCAGGTCTTCGAGCTGACAAATTACAGGGAAACCGCATCGCAGGCGGCCCGCGTCGAGAAGGTCGCCCACATACAGACATCCGACGGTTTTTTCGCGGACGTCGACGTGAGCATCCTCTACCATATAGTAGACCCGTATAAGGTCATAACCATGATCGGGCCCGGAAAGCTGTATGAGGACAACGGTATCATCCCCAAGGTCGAGCCTAAGCTCAAAGAGGCGCTCGGAGAGATGACCACCGAGGAATTTTATAACAGCCCCCTGCGCGTGGAAAAAGCCAATAAAGCGAAGGACCTGCTTGACATAGAGCTCCGCCCAAAGGGGATATCGGTTGACCATGTGCTGATCCGTTATTTCTATTTCAGCGAACAGATACAGAAGAATATAGAGGAGAAAAAGCTTAAGGACCAGCTGGTATTCACCAACCAGTCCAAAGCCAAGGCCTCGACGGAAGAGGCGATGGTCTATAAGGTAAGGCAGGAAGGCGAGGCGAACATAAAGGTAAGGCTTGAAGAAGGCAAAGCCTACGTGATGAAAAAGAACGCGGACAGGGACCTTTACGTGCGAACCAAGAAAGCGGAGGGAGACCTGCTCGTGAAACTTGCGGAGGCCCAAAAGACGGAACTTATAAACGAGGCCTACCAGAAGAAGGGTTCCGACAGGCTGGTCGGGCTTAAAATGGCTGATGTGTTCAAGGGGATAGATATCATAGTTCTCCCCTCGAGCGGGAAGGGCGGGATGAACCCGCTTGACCTTGAAAACTCCCTGAAAGTATTCGGCGTCGATTCCGCGACATCGGGAAAGGACTAATAACATGATAAACGAAAAATTTGCCGCGAAGGGCGGTTTAACGATAGTGATTATGATCGTCCTTGTCACCGCCTTATTTTTTCCCCACTCGACAAGGTCTACCGAGGTGGGTGTCAGGGTAATAAAGTGGTCGCCGTTTGCCAAAAGCGGCGTCATAAAACAAACATATCCGCCGGGCGCGACTTATTTCTTCCCTGCCGTAATAAACGACTGGTATACGTTTGATACGAAATTGCAGAATATGGAGATGACATCCGTCGTTACTGCCGGGGCAAGGCATTCCAAGGATGACCTGTTGTTCAAGACGATCGACGGAAACGATATAAGCCTTGACGTCATAATCGCTTACAGGATAGATCCCGCGATGGCCCCCGATATACTTGAAAAGGTGGCCAAGAATAACAGGGAACTGGAGGAGAAGCTCGTGCGGCCCGTAACAAGGAACGTGACGCGCGACCTTTTCGGGGAACTTAAGACCGAAGGCTTCTATGTTTCCAATAAAAGGATGGAGAAGGCCGAGCTTGTCAAGGAAACGCTGAACAGGGTGTTGAATCCTTACGGAGTGATAGTCGAAAGCGTTTTGCCGAAAGACTACCGTTTCAAGGACGCCTACCAGAGGGCGATAGAGGACAAGAAGGTCGCCGACCAGATGGCTGAGCGTTTCAAGTCCGAGGCGAAAGCGACCGTAGAGGAATACCTGCAGAAATTACAGCAGGCCCAGGGTGAAGTCAATAAGATGGTGGCGGATGTCGACGGCGAATTCGCCAAGGCGAAGATTTCCGTGGACGCCTACTATGAACAGCAGGACAGGATATCCAAAGCCATCAAGGCCGAAGGCGAGGCGGAGGCCAAAGGCATAGAAAAGATGGTCGAGGCGTTGAACAGCGCGGGCGGCAAGACTATGGTAAAGCTTAAAATGGCCGAGGCCTTGGCCGGCAAGAGGATATATCTGTTGCCCTCCGCGGACGCGAACGGGATAGACCTGAGGACCACCGACGTGAACAGCCTCCTGAACCTGCAGGGGATCAGGAAACTATCGGAGTAAGCCATGAAAAATGTAAAAGTATACAGCACGCCGACCTGCCCGTATTGCGTAAGGGCTAAGCAGTTCCTTAAGGAGAACAGCGTAGTATTTGAGGACATAAACGTGGCGGCCGATCACGCTAAGGGCGAAGAGATGGTAAAGATCTCCGGCCAGATGGGCGTGCCTGTCATCGATATCGAAGGCAAGATAATAGTCGGGTTCGATAAGGAAGGGATCAAAAAAGAACTGGGTATATGAAATATATCCTCTCTATAGACCAGGGGACTACGGGAAGCCGGGCATATCTTTTTGATAAGCCCGGCCGTATTGTTTCCAGCGCCTATAGGGAGTTCAGGCAGATATACCCGCGCGCGGGATGGGTCGAGCATGACCCCGAAGAGATATGGCGCTCGGTGGAATATGTTGTCAAACAGGCGCTCTCCCTTAAGAAGATCAAGCCAGCCGACATCGCAGCGATAGGCATCACGAACCAGCGCGAGACGACCATCCTGTGGGACAGGAAGACCGGCAAGCCCGTCCATAACGCCATCGTATGGCAGTGCCGCCGGACCGCGTCCATCTGCGATAACCTCAAAAAGAAAGGTTACTCAGGACTCTTTCGCCGTAAGACAGGCCTTATCATTGACCCGTATTTCTCAGGCACCAAGATAAAGTGGCTTTTGAGTAACCTGTCCCTTTTTGACACGTCCCTCTGTTTCGGCACTATAGACACCTGGTTGATCTGGAAGCTGACAGGGGGGAAGGTACATGCCACTGATTATACCAACGCTTCCCGGACGCTTATATTCAACATCAGGCAAAAGAAATGGGACGCGCAGCTGCTCAGGATATTGAAGATCCCGAAGGCCATACTGCCTGAGGTCAAGCCATCCAGCTCGATATTCGGCACGACTTCCAAGGGTGTTTGCGGCCTGCCCGCAGGCATACCTATTGCCGGAGTGGCAGGGGACCAGCAGGCGGCGCTCTTCGGACAGGGCTGTTTCTCGGCAGGGGAGATGAAGAATACCTACGGAACCGGGTGTTTCCTCCTGCTTAATACCGGCAGGAAGTTCCTGCTCTCGAAAAACGGATTACTGGCTACGCTTGCCTGCGACGCGCATGGCGCTCCGTGCTATGCGCAGGAAGGCTCCATATTCATCGCGGGAGCGGCCGTGCAATGGCTCAGGGACGGGTTAAAAATAGTTACGACCGCTGC
>Ga0265297_10001100_pt1 | contig 66935 bp, 69 predicted proteins | sample Munlanlwell13791_FD_192502 | JGI IMG/M metagenome (GOLD analysis project Ga0265297, IMG submission 192502) | Leachate microbial communities from a municipal landfill in Southern Ontario, Canada - Leachate well 137-91 | ecosystem: Engineered > Solid waste > Landfill > Unclassified | place... | reverse complement strand
AACTTCATCCGGCATGCTGATAAGTTTATATTTTAAGGAAGAGCTTCCGCAGTTAAACACCAAAATGTTTACATGGGTCTTATTATATTTCATCCGAGCTCCAGCCAAACGCCGGCATGCCGATAGACCTTTCCACCATTACGCTAAGGCCATAAATTGCCTTTTCTATCGCTTCAATGTTAATCGATTCGCTCTTCGGATTGATATCCTCTTCCTTACCTGCGCCAAAACCTATTGTGGGAATGTGGAGCTCTCCGCAGGTATATGAACCTTCCGTTACGATGTTTTTCCAGTAGCTGCAAGACGCGGAGAACCCACACTCCTTTAAAACTTCGAGGGAATTAGCCACAAAGAGATTATTTGCCTCCATCAGCCACGGCTTGAATTCCTTTTCCGAAATAATTTCAAGCCCGTCGTCTGTTTTTATTTTTTCTTTAGCCAAACAGGTGCTTATACTGATATTTTCCTGTCCCTTATATACGTTTTTTGCGATAGTTTTTGCTTTGTTAAGAATATATTGTTTTGTTTCCTCCGGAATAAACACCCTGTCAACAATTATGCTGAATTCATTTACATTTTGTAATGGCTCATAGCCTGCGTAACGCATATCCTTTATGCGAAGGGATGATTGCCCAAGCGCGTAATCGCTGGGCAGGGTTTTTGAGGCGTTTTCCAATTCATTTACCAAAGGGAACATCGCGCCCAGCATATTAATGCCTTTTTGTCCCAAGAAACTATTATCGAGTTTGCCTCTGACCACTATTTCGTATTCCATTCTTCCCTTATGCCCCAGGTTTAAATTAAAATCGGTAGGCTCACATAGAATTACGCCTTTTATATTTTTAATTTTATTTTTAAAAAAATTTTCGAAAAGATACCTGACGCTGCAATCGCTTGTTTCCGTTCTCGGCACACAGCATATAATTAAATCTGAGTCAAGAGGCGCAAGCGCTCTTTTTAAGAGCCCGGCGGAGTAAAGCGCGCTTATGATACCGGTTTTAAATTTAATAATGTTGCTTCCTGTCATAAGCCCTTTTTGTGCCTGCTCTTTGCTGGGAATATCCATATGCGAGATTATTGCCAGTGTACCTTTGCTGCGCCTTCCCTTGATTAAACCTACCAGGTTACCTGCCTTATCTTTTGCGATTTTTTCCAAACCCAATTCCTGCATTTTAGCCATAATTGCGTCGCTGAACCTGGCAAGGTTTCCACTGGTTACGTTAAAATCCGAAATTTGTCTGGAAAATTTTGCCAAATCTTCTTTTAATCCCGGAAGTTTTTCTTCAATTATCTTGTTCATTGTCTACCTCCTGTTCTATATTAGTTAACAATATCAAATGCTATTTAACATCTTAGGCAAAAAATTTTCTCTTTTAGAAAGTAGGCGGTGTTATAACCCAGACTGCTTCCGCCTTCTCTTTACCGATATTTCTAAAAGCGTGCGGGATGTGCGAATTAAAATAGATACTGTCGCCTTTTTTAAGCATATAGACTGTTTCGTTTAACGTTATTTCTATTTCGCCCTTAATCACCAGAACAAATTCCTGGCCAAAATGTTTATAGGCTGATTTACCGGAATCAGCATGTTCGTCTATTTTAAAGAGCAAAGGCTCCATCTGCTTATTGGGATCTGGGTTCGTAAGAAGGTAAATGTGCATCCCTTTCCCGACTTCTTCCACGCACTTTCTTCCTTTTTCAGCAACAACAGGGTTATCGTTTATGCGTTGGCTTTCTCCGATTAAATTACCTACGGTAGTCTGCAGGGAATCTGCAATATTTTTAAGGGTGGCTAATGACGGGGAAGCTTTTCCTGTTTCAACCTGGGAAAGAAAACTTGCGCTAACCTTTAGCTGCTTGGCTAAAGTGCGCAGGCTTGCTCCCTTTTCTTCCCTTAATCTTTTTATGTTTACGCCTACTATGTTCATCTTTTCTCCTCATTTAAAGGATAACATATAATGTTTCTCTTGTCAAGCATAAGTTAACAAATTATTATTATTTTAAGTGTAGATTAACATAGCCTTTTTCCTGCAATCCCCTAAAATTCGTAGGCTACGCTCAACTTATACCACCTTTTCGTGCCATCTATGTCCTTTAATTCTTCGTAACTTTTGTTAAAGATGTTTACGCCCTCTAGCGCGATAGTAAAATCGCGTAGTTTTTTCTCAAGCTTTAAGTCAAAAGTTACGTATTTTCTCCTGTCTACAGGCGCTGCGAAATTGCTGATAAGGTTTGCCAAATACCCTTTATAATTAAAACCAAAATTTGTCGCTATTTTATGACGGTCGTAATCGAACACGTATTTAGAAAATGCGAAAGGGCTTTCTTTGTTCAGAGTAAGATAAGTATATCCTACGGAAATTTTTTCGAGAATACAGTCTTTAAATTTAATCTCGGGGGAAACATCGATACCATAGGCTTTGACATTTCCTACGTTAGCTGCCTGCCAGAGGTCGGCCGGATTATTTCTTACCCAGTCAATTGTATCGTATTGGTCTTTTAAAAATATACTTGAAGAAATCCCCAAAAACTCTTTGGGAAAGAAATCAAACCCCAAGTCAAAATTATTTGAACGCTGTATTCCAAGGTTAGGATTACCTTTGTTTGCAGCATCAGAATAATACAGTTCAGTAAATGAGGGCTCCCGCCAGAGCCTGTCATAGGAAAATCTAAGTTTAAAATTGTCTCTTGGCAAAAATCCTAAACCAAGACGGCCGTTTTCAAGGTAACCCCATTTAGAATAATAATCTGTGCCGGCGGAAACACTATACAAAAATTTGCCTGCCTGCTTCTCGTGCAGCCCCGCAAGGATTCCTTTTCTTTGACGGCTGTGTTTACCCAAATTAGTACTGTCTATTTTTTCTTCTTCGATATTAAGATTGGTAAATATGTCATTGCGGAAATCTAATTCTTCTTTCAAGCCATAAACGTAACTGGTGTGGATATTTGTTGAAAGCGACGGGTTTGAGCGGTCCAAGATAAACTTGTCGCCATGTCTTCTAAAGTATGCTGTATTATTCAGCTTAAAAAGCTCCTCATCCATACCCAGTCTTGCCAGAAAAAATCTCTGGTTTATGTGTTCTTCTTCCTGCCGGAAACGCGAAGAGTAAAAACTATCCGCGCCAAAATCTCTTTTGGTTGAACCAAAAAGAAATTCCAGTTCCCGGTTGTTTAAATTTAAGAGTGAGTGGTAAGAAAAATTATAAATTTCAAAATCAGTGTCAGCGCGCGAACCTTTTGATATTTTATGCTCCACGGAAAACCTGTTTTTGCTTTCCAAAATCGGGAAATTTACGGACATCAAATTTTCCCATAGAGCATATTGACCGAAGGAACTTTTCAAAAGCATACCTTTTTCTTTGGGCTGTTTAAGTTTAAAATCTACCTTCTGCGAATTTTTATATATATCAATTTCTTCGAGGTCTGCGCTTGTTAAAGGAATTTCCAAGGTGAAGTGCCCTGTCTGTGGGTCGTTTATTTTAACGCCGCCCAATGTCACATAAGCATCTTCAAATACGCTGCCGCGTATCGATAAATCCTGTTGTATGCCAAAAGGGGCCCGTTCTTTTAAATTTGTACTGGACGAGTAATCAAGCAGTTCCTCAAGCGATGAAAAAGGCAGGTTTTTGATATCCGCTTGCGAAACGTTGTCTATGCTTTCTGTTTCATTCTTCAGCTTGCTTCTGGAAACCGTGATGGGCTCAAGCGTAATAGTTTCAGAGTAGCCATACAGGGGGCATAAAAAACCCAACAACAAAATGATTGATTTCTTCATTGTTAAATACTAAACCCTAAACTGTTTTAATTTATTTTCATCAACCGCAGTAGCAGAAATTGTTTCTGTATTATCTTGCGGAAAAATCCTGGTTGTAACCTTAACTGCTTCTTTATTTTGAGAAGTATAACTTGCAATTATCTGGCTGGCAATTGTTTTTATGCCCTCATCAAAAACGCCTTTACCAACAGCCGTAGGCCCGGGCAGCTCCAGCGGTTCAAAGATGATATCACCGTTAGCTGCTGATTTTAAAATTTCATTATTTTCTTTTTCGTTTCTTCCTACAATTATCTTAAAAGATTCGTTTAATCTAAAATGCCTTCCGATTTTAAGCAATTCTAAATTCTGCGGATTGCATTCGTTATGTTTCAGAAGATCCTCTACCCTTGTGCAAAATGACGGGATTGTAAGAAGACATCCTCCTGCCGGCCAGGCAAAATCTTTTATACCTAAACTTTCGGCAAGTTTAAACTGGGGATTCCTTGAGCGGCCGTTAAAACCAAACAGCGCTTCGCGGTTAACCCACTTTTCCCGCTCAGGCAGGGTAGGTTCCAGCAATTTTGCCGATAGGGGCCTTAGAAGCAACTCCTCCAAACCTGAATTTTTCTCAATAAGCTTCAGGGTTTCTTTATGCTGTGATTTTGGCCTTTGCGCTATTACTTCCCCGGTTACAACGAATGACGCCCCCAATTCACTCATTAACCTAGCTGCATACCTTAACATTAAAATTTTACAATCTATACAGGGGTTCAAGTTTTTTCCATAACCAAACTTGGGATTTTTTATAATTTCTGCATAATCATCGCCGAGATAAACGACCTTGAGTTTGCCGCCGAGTTCTGTTACTTTTTTATGTAAAGCTTCTTCTTCATTTTTGTCAAAATTAGAAAGAGGCGTTACAAAATGCAGGGCAATTACTTCTATACCCTCGCGCACCATAAGTTTTATGACGAGTGAACTATCCAGTCCGCCCGAGAAAAGTGATAATGCTTTCATATATTTAAATGTTATAGGCAGGAATGTTCTGTTCTTTGCCTTGCATTTCTATTAAATCTTCAAGGGTGATAGCGGAAAGCGTTTCGGATATGGAATTTTTCAATTTAATCCAGACATATTTTGCTGCACAGATGGAATTTCTTTTACATTTATAAGAACTTTCTGAGCAGTCAACAATTGCCGGTTTTCCTTCCAAAGTTTCTACTATTTCTTTTATGTTTATATCTTTAGGCGGCCTTGCAAGCATGTATCCGCCATGCGCTCCCCTGTTTGCAAGTATCAAGTTGTTTGCTTTAAGCGAAATGACAATCTGGCTGAGATACTTTTCGGATATTTCTTCTTCTTTGGCAATATTTTTTAAAAAAGTAGCTCCCCGCGCATAGTTAAATGCAAGCGCGATCATCAGCCTTACACCATACCTTGTTCTCTTAGATATGCGCATATGTTATAAAATCTTATTCACTACTAATGCTATTGGATTGCTAGTGATTATATATCAAGGATAACCACTGTCAATGAAATATATTTATTATTAAAAAGAAAGGTTAGTTTTTACTTTTAGTAAGGTCTATCAGCTCTTCCAACTGTTTGGAAATCTTTTTAAGCAATTCTATCTGTTCTTTTTGGGAACGTTCCTGTTTTTCCTGGATTTGCTTTGCTTCATTCGCCAATTTTGCCATATCCCCTAGTTTGCTGAAATCAAACATTATTAATCTCCTTTTTAGCAGATGCGGATTACCGCGGATTGAAACGCTGATTGCCGCAAGCGACTCGCAGGCGTAAATCCGCGTAAATATCCGCGGCTATCCGTTTCTATTACTTAAAACTAATCTCAATATTCTTTTCCTTTAGAAAATCGAATAACCTGTTCATTTCTTTTTCTTTGCCTTCGAAACTGACAATTGCCCACCCCATTTCAGTTGAAAAAGAAGCTTCAATTATTCTCACCGTTAAGTCGAAATTTTTTATGATGTAGCAAAAAAATGGTTCATCTTTGTATTCTAACGGAATGTTTAGCTCAACTTCTTTAATCATAACAACCTCCTTAATTCTCCGCCTTGGGCGGAGAATTAACCCCGCGGCACTTCTGGAAATTTTCTTGGGAAAATTTCCAGATATATGGGTGCAAGGGGTAAATTATTTATCCACTCTTGGCGTAAAAAATATTGGCTTCATTTCATATTACCATATTTTCAAAGTTTTTGAATTTTTCTTTTGGCAGGTTAAAATAACCTATCTTAAGGCGGGGAAATTCTCTATTTAAAGTATTCACAAGAAATCTTACGCTCTGGGGCGAAAAATCTTTGCATCTTAATATTTCGAAATAAAAGTCCGGGTCTATATTTAAATTACGCATCTGCAGCATATCTACGCCTGTATTTTTTATAAAACTAAACAGTGCTTTTATCTGCTCTTTTGAATCGGAAAATCCCGGGAATATGAATAAATTTATCGAAACAAATTTTCCGTGCCTTTTTGCTGTTTCAATCGACTTTAAAACATCCCTGAATTTGTAGCTTGAGGGCCGAAAATAAAGATTATAAAATTTCTCCTGAGGGCTATTTAGGCTTACACGAAAAGAATCAATGCCTGCCCTGCAGAGTAAATCTATTTTTTTCGGAATACTTGCGTTTGTATTCATATTTATCGTTCCGCAATCAGTATTTTTTCTGACTTTAGCTATAGCCTCTGCTATGCGTTCTGCCTCAAGCAAAGGCTCGCCCTCGCAGCCCTGCCCGAAACTGGTTATGGCTTCCCGGCTTTTGACTAAATGGTTATACATTACTTCATAAAGCTCTGAAACGCTTGGCCTAAAATTTATCCGGTTATGGGATGCCTCGCAGTCGGATTCCTGATAAGAAAGGCATCCTATGCAGCGGGCGTTACAGAAACGCGAAGTTGGGACTGGCGCTTCCCATCTTTCTAAAAAGAAGTTCTTTGCCGCAAGGCAATTATAATTCAAAGCACAGTTTGCAAGGTGCCTGATGAGGCGGTTTTTCGGATAGTTACCTAAAAATTCTTTAACTTGTTTTTTTATTACACTGCCCCTATAAAAATGCGGGCTCTGGCGGATTCTCCTGTCTATTCTTTTAGCTGCAGCATACACGTCTTTACCCGCCATGCCGCAGGCAGTATATGCCCATAAAGGCAATTTCTCCTTAGCTATCCTTACGACTGCCGGATTATAAAGCCTAAGATACGCCGGAATAATGAATGCGGTAACGGCAAGTACGGGTTTACCTTCGAACTCAAAAAGCGGAGTGAACTCTCCGGTTGTTTCGTTAAAGCCTACTGGCACGCGCCCTGGCAGATAAAATAAAGAGCTCCCCCTGGGGATTTTTGTTAAATCATTTCTTTGCGGCAGCTTAAAAAGATTAAGGCTTGAAACAGCCATTTTTAAAAACGGGTGTTTGCGGATTTTACCTTTGCGATCAGAAAAAAGAAGATAAGGAAGGCTCATTGCTTGGATTTGGAAACTGTGAAGGCGTTAGTATTTACTTTTTCCCGGGAAATTTATTCTTAAAGCTATCGTAGCCGGCGGGCTTGGGCTCCTCAACGTATGCTCTTAACCTTAAAGTGATAATGCGGCTATTTTTACCCAAAAGTTTTATCTCCTCAATCGTCAGGCCCTTATATCCGGCTGGGTTAAATTCAACCTCTACTAGCGAAGAGTCTTTCTGCCTTACCACATTTATCTCGACGCAATCGCACATACTTACTGCGTTATTAATTTCATCTTTGATTTCGTAAGTTTTTTTGAATATTTTTTCAGGAGAAATTACTCCTATATTATACTCAAGGACTTCTCCCTCCTCTTCTGCGTATGCCAGGAAACAAAAACTAATGAAAAGAAATAATATAAAGATTTTTAGCTTATCCATAGAATTACAAGCCCCAAAAGCAGAAATAACAGAAACATTAAAAATTTTATTCCGGACATATTCTCTTTTAAAAAATTATTGAATCTTTGCGAGCTAAAGCCAAGGAGCGAGAGCGCAAAAATAATTATAAGCGGAAGTATAAACATAAGATTATAAACGATAAGGTAGCTGAAAGCCAAGGCGCGTAAATTTGTGTTTTTCAGGATAAGCACTATGGTAGGCAGATATACCTGGCCGGTGCATGCGCCCTCTAGCAAAGAAACAAAAAAACCAACTACAAAAGCGCTTATTAAAAGGCTAAAAACCCCCTCGTCTTGCTTTTTACGTAAATGCTTGCCTATTATTTCATTGATGCGCTTTTTAAAAAAATGGGGCAGCTGCAAAATCATGCCGTCTGCTTGTTTTGTTCTTTTAAATTTAAAAAAATCATAGAGGGCAAGCCCGGCAAGGATAAAACAAAATACAGCGATAAAATAATAGAAAATTTTTATAACAGAGTAAAAATTAGATAATGAATAAAGGAAATTGAAAAATCCAAGGCCTATAAGAAGATAGGTTAAAAACACCGCAGTACAGTAAGAAGTGCCGACGTAAATTATTTCCCTTTTCCTGTAGCCATATACCGCAAGGAAAGACACGAAGAAAACAATTACCGCAAAAGCACAGGGGTTTATCCCGTCGATAAGCCCGCTTGCAATTACCGTAAATATAGAAATTTTTTTAAATACCTGAAGAAGTTCTATTTTTAAAAACCCTAGGGGGCTTTTTTTTGTTTTTAAAGCGCGGTCTATGGAATCAATCAGTTTAGCTTTTATCTCCTCTCTTCCTATCAATAGATTGTCCCCGACCAAAACAGAAGGTATATGCCCATTATCATTTCTCAGCCGTACACTTAAGGTTATAAGCTTAATAAGATTAGTAGAGTTAACTGAGGTGTCAAGGTCTTCCCATGTTACTTTATTTTTATATTTTTCTTTTATCGGAGGAAGGAATTCTTTTTCAAGTTCCATACATATCTTGCAATGGGGAGAAAAAAAGACAATTACCGAAATCCTGTCTTCTTTTCGGGGATGGACTGAAACAGCCTGATTGGCAGTATTCACGGCGCTATTGCCCAAAGGTTTTGCTTCATCCGGATAAGCACAAAATGGCACAATCACCAAAGCTAAAATCAATAACATGCGCTTCATAATGATAGATTATACCAAGCATATTGTAAAAATCTATAAGTAAATTTATAATGAAAAATACCTAATTTATTGTAGAATATACTACTATGAAAATATACCTTGCCAAAAACTGCGGTTTCTGTTTCGGAGTAAAACGTGCTATCAAAATAGCTGAAGAAGCAGCTGTTAAATATAAAAATGTCTATATAAAAGGCGAGCTCGTGCACAATGAAGGCGTATGCCAAGATATAGAAAAATCCGGCGTAAGAAGGGCGGATTCGCTGGAGAAACTTCCGGCTCATTCAAACGTAATCATAAAAGCCCATGGTGAGCCTCTTAAAACTTACAAGGCGCTTTGCGCTATGGACTTAAACATAGTGGATGCAACATGCCCTATGGTAAAAGATATACACAAGAAAGCCCAGGAACTTGAAAAAAAAGGATATCAAGTTGTCATAATAGGCGACAGAAACCACGAAGAAACAAAAGGGATACTGGGCAACATAAAAAATGGCATTATCCTGGAAAATAAAGCTGAAGTTGATAAATTCAAAGGCAATCTTAAGAATAAAATAGGCGTCTTGTGCCAATCAACGCAGACGCTTGAGAACGTAACAGCTCTCGTGCACAAACTCGCAAAACACGCAGAAGAGCTTCTATTCATAAATACAATATGCAATCCCACGCGCCTTCGCCAGAAGGAGATAGAAGAATTATCTTCCACATGCGCTGCAGTATTAGTTGTCGGCTCAAAGAAAAGCGCAAATACAAAAAGGCTTTATGAAGCGGCGAAAAAAATAAACAAAAATTCCTTCTGGATAATATCAGAGAAAATAAACGAAAATAGTTTTCGTAAATTTAAATCGATAGGCATAATAGGCGGCGCTTCAACTCCGGTTGAAGTCTTAAAAACTATAGCAGGGAGACTCAATGATTTATAAATTTAAAGATAAAAATGGCACCTTTACGGTAGAAAATCCGCAAAAATATAATCTTTATTTTCCCCTAACAAACAGCAATGGAACAATACTAAGCGCAATAAGCCCAAATCTTGCCGGCGACATCAAAGAAGATAATGACCATTTCCTTTTGCAGCCGGCAAGCATCGAAGATGTAAGAAATAATTTACTGTGCAGAAGGGAATTTTTCATAAAAACCGGTAAAAAAACCATACGCTGCTCTTACCCCTATAAAGATACTGCTGAATACGGCCTGCTTTACCAAAAAGTCACAAAAAATACGGAAGGCTTGCGCATAGAAATTATTAATTTCATTCCTCAAGACTTTAAGGTTGAAGTAATGCAGGTGGATATAAAAAATGTATCGGATAAAGAATTAACTATAACTGCAACATCATTTATTCCTATATTTGCAAGAGCAGAAAAAAATTTACGCGACCACAGGCATGTTACCTCATTGCTAAATAGAATTGAATTGGATAAATATGGAATATTTGTTAAGCCTACGATGATTTTCGATGAGCGCGGGCATAAAGTCAACAAAACAATTTATTTCGTCTTAGGTTATGAAGGAGAAAAAATTGCCCCGATAGGGCAATTCCCGACGCTTGATTACTTTTGTCAGGATGGAAATTTAATAAACCCCGGAGCGATAGAAGAAGACATAAAACCAATAAACGAAAAGAGAGCGGAATTTGACGGAAAAGAAGCCTGCGCCGGTTTAAGGTTCAAAGAAAAGGTTCTAAAACCCGGACAGAGAACAACATTCTTTTTCATAATGGGCATAAGCGAAGATATTAAAAGTATACGTAATACTTTTTCAAAATTTGATTCGCCGCAAAAAATAAAAAATGCTTTTGAAGATACCAAAAATTACTGGATTAAGTACCTTTCCAATTTAAATTTTGACTTTAAAAATGATAACTATAATAACTGGCTTATTTGGGTCAAACTACAGCCAACTCTGCGAAAGCTTTTTGGCTGCTCCTACCTGCCCCATTTCGATTACGGAAAAGGCGGACGCGGTTGGCGTGACCTTTGGCAGGATGCGCTTGCTCTTCTTTTAACTGAAAACTCAAAAGCAAAAGAGCTTATTTTACATAATTTTAAAGGTGTACGCATTGATGGGTCAAACGCAACAGTGATAACTAACGGGGGCGAATTTATTCCTGATAGAAACCGTATCAGCCGCGTATGGATGGATCATGGAATATGGCCATATCTTACGTTATCGTCTTACATCCACAAAAATGCAGACTTGGAAATTTTATTAGAAGAACTCACCTATTTCAGGGATTGCCAGCTAAAAAGAGCGAAAGAGATAGATTTCGGCTTAAAACAGAAAGACAGCCTATTGCGCGCAAGGAACGGTAAAGTTTATACGGGAAGCGTGCTCGAGCATATTCTGATACAAACAATAGTGCAATTTTTTAACGTAGGCAGCCACAATATAATAAGGCTTGAAAATGCCGACTGGAACGACGGCCTGGATATGGCGGCAGAAAACGGAGAAAGTGTTGCCTTCAGTTTTATGTACGCGCACAATTTATCCGATATCTGCAGGCTGCTTAATAAACTAAGAACAAAGGTAAAAAGCGTTTTGCTGCTCAAAGAACTTAAAATCCTTCTGGACAGGCTGGATAAACCTATAAATTATGCAAATTACAGGGGCAAACAAAAAAAGCTCGAAGAGTATCTTGAACGAACAAAAAACATAAGCGGAAAAAAAGTTAAAATAGATATCGATAAGCTCATTTATGACCTGGAAGAAAAATCTAAACATATGAATGATTGGCTAGGGGCAAACGAATGGCTTAGCTTTGGTTTTTTTAACGGCTATTACGACAATAAAGGAAAACAGGTTGAGGGTAGACATAACAAAACCGTACGGATGATGCTCACTCCCCAGGTTTTTGCTATTATGAGCGGGGTTGCCTCAAATGGACAAATAAAAAACACCTGGGCCTCAATAAAAAAATATCTCTATGATAAAGAATTAAAAGGTTTCCGCCTTAACACCGATTTCGGCGGTTTATATCTTGATTTAGGAAGAGCATTCGGTTTTTCTTACGGTGACAAGGAAAACGGCGCTTTTTTCAGCCATATGGTAGTTATGCTGGCAAATGCCTTATACCGGCGCGGATTTATAAAAGAAGGGTTTGAGGCAATAAATTCTATTTACAGTATGGCGACAAACGAAAGGGCAAAAATTTATCCGGTAATACCTGAATATTTTAACAATAGCGGCCAGGGGCTTTATCTTTACCTTACAGGCTCAAGCTCCTGGTATATACATACATTGCTCGAAGAAACTCTCGGCATAAAATTTAATTACGGAGACCTTGTCATTGATCCAAAATTGGTGCCGCAAAACTTCTCCGGCAATACAATAGAAATACAATTTTCATTGTCAGGAAAGCTAATAAAAGTTATTTTTATTGCCGCAAAAACATATAAGCCTTTTTATGAAGTAAAAGACATATTCCTTGGAAAAACAAAAATAGCCAAAGAAAATGCAAAGTTTACAATTGGAAGAAGAGAGCTTCTTAAAAATCAGGATAAAACCATAAAAGTATACTTGCATTAAATTACGCTCGTCTACCTTAAGCTCCTTATAGCCATTAATTTAAAATGAAAAAAATATTAATTATTCTGATATTGGTAATCAGTTTTTATTTAGCCGCAAATTTTGTTTTAAGCACCTTGCTCCCTGAAAAAATAAACAAAGCCGCCAAAGAATTTGTTGAAGAAAATTTCGGCAGAAAAATTACAATCTCCTATATAAACGTAAATATTCTAAGCGGGATTTATCTAAAAGATACCACAGTGTTTGAAACAGACGGAAAAACTCCTTATTTAAAAATAAAAACAGTCCGCGTCAGCCCATTTTACCCATCACTGTTTAGCAGTAAAAAACTTTTCCTTTCAATAAATCTGGAGGGAGTTTATTTTACTCTTAAGAGAAACGCTGATAATACGTTTAATCTGCCGCAAATAAAACCGGCGCCAGCCGAGAGTGTTGAGCCGGTAAAAGAATCGGCAAAAACCGCTAAAGATATTTTTCTTGTAAAAAGCCTGACCGTTAAAAAATTAAATTTTGATTTTGTGGATACTGTAGCGGCTTTTAAGAAAAGTTTTCAAGGCATAACCGTTTTCGCGGACTTGCAGAATTACCCTAAAATAACCTCAAAAATATTGTGGCAGGACAAGATAGTAATAAATACAAAATATAATTTATCTTCAAAGGAGCTTAAAGCTTCTGCCTTGCTGAAAGAAATTGCATTAAATGATTTTAATAGTTATTTTCCGCAGATAACCCTAAAGAACGGCTACCTGAAAGATGCCAAAGTTAATTTGGAAGGCAAAGAAAACTATTCCATAAAGGCGGAAGCCAGTTTGAATGATTTAGTTCTGATAAAAGAAAAAGCTGAAGTAAAAGGCAATGTCCATGCTACTATGCAATTCAATAAAGATGCAGGAAATATCACCTATAAAATTACCGGCGAGCTAACTGACGGCGGCTTAAAATTTCCTTCTTATCTGGACAATTTAACTTCCATAAAGGGGGCTTTTGCGCTGGATAATAAGAAAATGCAGCTTATTGATTTAACTGCCGACTTTTTAACTGCCGGCAAGGAAAAAGATAAAGAGGCACAAACAAAAATTCCAATAACTGCAAACGCAGAAGTAAATTTTGAAACTTCCCAGGTTACAATTGACGCAAAAACTAACCCGCAAATAACGGAGTTTGCAAGAACGCTCAAAGCTATAAATTCAGATAATCTAAAAGCCCTTAAAACCTTCAACTATGAAGGAAGCGGAAATATCAGCCTTAGCGCGAATATTAAAACTAACTTAAAAAATGAATATTTGGAATATTACATAGACTATAATATAAAAAATGCAAGCTATAAAGGTATGGAAAATATCAGGGCAAACGGTTTTATTGCCAACGATAAGTTTACTGCTGAAGAATACGCTTTTACACACAAAGGCGTTTCATGGAAAGGAAAATTTCAGCTAAACAACTTCTCCGCTTTGGATATACAGCTTGTTGCAAATAGTAATTTATTTGATTTAACCCTTAGCGCAAAACAGCTTAAGGACTTGATTGCAATCAAGTCCTTAACGATTAAAACCAAGGGTTCGCAAGTTAAAGCTGAGGGAGGTTTCCATAGAGAAAAACAAGAACTTGAATTACAGGGCCTAACGTATATTGAACTTAGCGAAATTGTGCCGCTTTTAGATACTTACGGCATAAACGCGGCCTGGCTTAAAAAAGCAGGCCCCAGCGGCGTGCTTAATGCAAAATTTATGCTAACTGGCGGCCTGCACCCAGATAAATGGCAGACAAAACTTGCCGGTTTGGGTGAAAAATTAAAAATCTACAATATTGAAGCAAGCGAAGTAAAGCTTGAACTTTACAAAGATAAGGATTTATTGATTATAAGCCCGCTGGTTGCAAATGTTGCACAAGGCAAAATTGAATTACGCACAAAAATAGATTCTCTGAACAAAAAAATAGTCGTAAATACGCTTATAAATGACCTGGACTTGGAAATTTTAAGGAAACAGCTCAAACTAAAGAATAGTTCATTAAGCGGCATTTTATCTCTGGATGCGAATTTTGAGAATAACGGCCTTAACTCCTTTAACAAAATGGAAGGCTCGGGAAAAGTAAGCATTCACGAAGGAAATATCTGGGAAATAAACTTTTTAAAAGGCATGGGAGAATTTCTGTTCATACCGGAATTCGAAGAAATAAAGTTTGAGGAAGGCTACAGCGATTTGATTTTTAAAGGGGAAAATATAGTTTTTGAAAACATTGAACTAAAAGCGCCGCAGATGGGCTTAAAAGGAAAAGGAAGAATATCCCTTAAGGGCGATTTGAATTTTCTGCTTGTTTCCGAATTTAACCCCAATCTCGTATCCGCATCGCAGGGGTTAAAAAAATTCTTCACTAATATCCTGGGGCAAACCAGCCTCGCTATTGAACTTAAAGGAACCATCAAAAAACCCTCCTATGAGGTAAAACCGGTAATCTTTTCTGATCTGGAAGGCCTTAAAAAGGTATTTGACGATATATTCAAATAATTTAAATTTCCAGCTTGGCCAGCCTCTTTTTAACTTCTCCATAAACATAGGAGCTTTTACCTTTAATTTCCGAAAGCGCTGACGTAAAGTATTTCTTTGCTTTCTGGATATCGCCCATTTTTAGATAACTATCCCCTAGGCTAAATATTGCTTCTACCCTGCCGCTATCTAGTTCCAAGGCTTTTTTAAAATATATTAAGGATTGCTTGAATTTGCCTATTTCATTAAGCAGCCAGCCCTTGTTATGATACAAACAAGCGCAATCTCTGCTTAAGGCTATTCCCTTGTCGAAAACAGCCAAAGCTTGCTCATACCTTCCAAGTTCGGCAAAACAAAGCGCTTTATCGTTATAAGAGCAGCCGTCATTGGGACGCAATTTTATACAAATATTCAGGTATCTTATTGCTTTTTCGAATTCTTTGCGGATTATTAGTTTTTGGGCGGTAAAATATGATAAAAAGAAAATATCATCAATCGCGGAAGATTCTTTGATGCATTTTGCAATTTTTCTTTTTGCTCTTTCGAAATGAAAAAAAGTTATTTCCCTGTCCAGAAGGGCTCTTTCCTCTTCCAAATTTATTTTTTGCAAACTATTCCTCCATCCTGAGGCCTGAATTCAAGCACCTTAAAGCCTGTTTTTTTAAGCTTTTTTTCTATTTTGGAAGGGAAATCATAGCCCTGGCTTATTTTATAAAGCGGCGTATAGTGAAAGGCCTTTCCGTTTTTTCTAAGTACCCGGTAAAGTTCTTTATAAAACGCCTCAGTAAAAAGCTCAGGTGCAAGTTTAAAGGTAGGCGGATCGTGGATTATACAGTCAAAATGATTTTCGCTAAAACTTTTTATCGTCTCTGATATGTCTTCTCTTCTTATCTCTATATTTTCTGAAGAAAATAGCGCCTCCGACAAAGGATTAAGTTTTGCTAAATCGTAGACATTTTCGTCTTTTTCAAATGTTATTACGTTTTTTGCGGCCTTAGAGGCCAGTATTGCGCTATAACCGAGCCCCATGCAGGTATCCAGCACCAAGCCGTAAGGCCCGATAAGGCTTATTTTCTTTTCCGTATCTTTCATCGGAGAGCTTAATTTATGCATTGGCACAGAACCTATCGACAATGTCGGCCAATCATTGGTTGGTGTAAGCTTATAAAAACGATTTGTAGCCTCAGAAAAATACGCCAGAGGCTCTATTTTATTATCATTAATCAGATAACAGAAGTTATCTTTTATTTTCTCTTTTGCGCTTATAATATTATTCTCTTCAAACCTTATGTTTTCGCAGTCAACACAAACGTTTACTTGCCTTAGGCCAAAGTCTACCTTGGCCTTAAAACAGCTGCCTGTTTTCTGGTTTAGTATAAAATCCCATTCTTTTTTCGTGATAACCATAGAATTTATTATAAAACACCCCGATACTTATGGGAATTGTTTTTTAAACAACCCTCAATTTAAAATATCTTGACAAGAAAAACCCGCGTTATACAATATTGAAAGTGGTTGAAAATATTAACTTTTTTAAACAAAACAGCCCCGGCGTTCGGTCCGGGCAGTCGCACTAAAAGGAGGTGTCTAAATGAATAAGGCAGAGCTAATTGAAGCTGTATCAAAGAATTGCTGCACAAAGAAAGAAGCACAGACAGCAGTCGAATCAGTATTTGACGCAATCAAGGGTTCTCTTAAGAAGAAAGATCCGGTAGCTATTTCAGGTTTTGGTACTTTCAAGGTAAAAGAAACAAAAGCAAGAACGGGAAGAAATCCTAAGACTGGCGAAAGCATCCAGATTCCGGCAAAAAAGAAAATAGCCTTTAGAGCCTCTAAAGACTTAAAAGCACTTTTGAATTAAAAATCAGTCTATTATAAAAAAGGGCGCGTGTTAAATGCGCCCTTTTTTATTTTCCGTAATATTGGGTGCTTTACAAAGAAAGCTTGATGCGGTTAAAAAAGTGCCCTGTAGCTAAAAACCACTCTCCGGAAGATACGGTTATTCTAAATTATACTGAAGTTTTTCTCAATTTTGCAACAAAGAAACCTTCCATGAATTCGTTCGGAATTATACGCCTCGTGAGTTTGCATGCACTCGAATAATGTTTTTTACGCCAGCTAGTGATACCGCAAAAAACATTGCTTAAAGGAAACTCTATCGGTACAATCTCTATTTGTCCTTTAAATTTATTGATAAACCAATCTATTACCTCTTCATTCTCTTCGGGTGAAAACGTACAGGTAGAATACACCAGTTCCCCTCCTTCCTTAAGAGCAAAGAACGCGGAATGCAGGAGTGATTTTTGCTTATCATGAAGCTCTTTCACCTTTCTTTCATTCCAGTATTTATAACTTCTTGGATTATTAAGGTCAAACAGGCCTTCTGCGGAGCAAGGCGCATCCACCAGAATTTTGTCAAAATATTCCGGAAATTTCTTTCGTGCCCAGAAACCGTCCTGAGCAAAAGTTTCTACATTGGTTACCCCCTGGATTTTTAAATTAGTTTCCAGCTTGCAATGCCTGATGTGCTCTTTTTCAAAAGCAACAATTTCTGCATTCGGCGCGAGAGAAGCTATTTGAGTAGTTTTTGCGCCGGGAGATGCGCACAGATCAAGGATTTTTTGCCCGTTTTGGACTTGAAGCGCAATAACCGGAAGCATACTTGAGATGTTTTGCACATATATAAACCCGTTTTGGTATGCAGAAGTTTGCTGCAGGCCCTTAAGGGGAAATTTTGAAATAAATGAGCCTTTAGGAAATGGGAGTTCCTGAAAACGTAAACCATCCGCAAGCAATTCCTTCTTTAAGCTTACTAAATCTGTTTTTAAATAGTTTATTCTGAAAGTGACCTGCTTCTTCACTAAGAACGTATTCAATATCTGCTGAAAATGGTTAGGATATAATGCTTGCAGCTTTTCAAGAAAACCCTTTGGTAACTTATAGAATTTTTCGTTCACCCCGCCCTTCCTTCTTTCTATTTAAGATTATTATTAACACCCCAACCCCTGCCCTTGAAAGGGCGGAATTCATTTTTTAAACTCCATATATGGCGATGATTTAAAGAAAATTTTTGAGCCAAGATGGAATATCAGCTCCGCTTTTTCAGTATCCCAGAAATCATTCACAAATAAACTGTTTTCTGCCTCTGCATAAACAATCTCGCCAATAAAAAGATAATGGTCGCCTGCTTCCTTTGCTTCAACCAGCAGGCATTCGACAGAGGCTGCGCATTCTGCTATTTTAGGCGCATCGGAAAGAGAATGGGCTTTTTCTGCCGTGAATCCGTTTTCTTTGAATTTATCCATATTCCTGCCTGAAATAGAGCCGCAGGCCATTACTTTATCCAGCAATTTCCATTCAGGAATATTTACTATAAATTGTGAGCTTAGGTTTATAAGCTCTGAGGAAAAATGTTTTTTCGCCAAAGCCACCCCGAGTAAAGCCGGGCCTTTGGACAAAGGCATGCTCCAGGCACAGGTTGTTATGTTTCGTTTATCTTTATAGCCGCTTGTTACGAGAACAACCGGCCCACAGTTTATAAGACGGCTTGCATTTTGTTTGTTTATCTCTATTTTCATATATTCAGGTATTTTACCACAATCTTTTCTTTGTCTTAAATATTATGATAATGGAAAATATAAAATAAAACACAAAAAGGAACGCTACTGCCGGATGCATCTGCACATTCATTATATTACCGAAAGAAAAATTACCTATCACGCCTACAATATACTGCAGAAAAAATATCCTTGGCAGAGAAACTATCAACACTGCGGCAAGATATTTTCTAAATGAAATTTTACTAATTCCAAAACAGGTATCCAGCACTCTATATGGAATTAATATATTGAGCCTTAGCATAAATATCCAGTTAAGATTCATCTGTCCCAGCTTTTCATAAATATGCTTAAATTTACCTTTAAGGTATCTGTCCATGAACTCTTCGCCGAAAAAACGGCTAAGATGGAAGAACAGCGTTGCGTTTATTATTTCTGCAATATAAATAAGCAGAGTACTTAGATAAACTCCGAATACGAATACAGATACAAGTTTTAGAATCTCTTTTGGGTCGCCGGTAACAAAGAAATTTGAAGCCACATAAAGCGCTATAAATACCAAAGAAGAATATACGGGCGGGAACTTCTTAAAGAAAGCATCCATTTTTTCTTTGTCGATAGAAAAAGACTTACTGATAAAAATAAGGATTATAATCAGAAGTATGAATATAATAAAGCGGACGTAACTTTTAGACAAAAACCTTTTCATTGCTATCCCCATAAAGCGTATAACTGCCCGCAGGCGGCCTTGATATCCTGGCCGCGGGACTTTCTTAAAGTATAGAATAAGCCCGCACGTTTAAGCTCGCTGCAAAAACCCTCTATTTCGGACGAACTTGGCTCTTTAAAAATTCCCTGCGCTGTATTATAGGGTATTAAGTTAATTTTGCAATCCATCCCCTTTAAAAGCTGTACCAGTTTTTGTGCATCGAGCCTGCTCGTATTAAGCGAACCGAATAATGCGTATTCGAAAGTAACGGGGTATTTTTCAGCTTTGCTGAAACTCCTCAAGGTTTTCATAAGCTCGTTTAGCGGGTATTTTTGATTTACCGGCATAATTTTCGAACGTATAGCGTTATCTGCCGAATGCAGTGATACTGATAATTTTACCCCCAGCTTAAGCCTTAAAAGCTCCTCTATCTGCGGTATAATGCCGCAGGTTGAAACAGAAATTCTTCTTCTGCTAAAATCAAGGCCTTTATGCTCGGAAAATATTTTGATAGCTTTAACTACATTTATAAAATTATCCAGCGGCTCGCCTATTCCCATGAACACGATGTTGGTTATTTTCCCACGAGTTAAATCGGAAATTGCAAGATACTGATTTACTATTTCTCCTGCCGTTAAATTCCTTTTTAGCCCGCGTGTGCCGCTTGTGCAAAATTTACAACTATACTTGCAGCCTACCTGGCTCGACAGGCAAAGAGTGAGCCTTGAAGTCTCAGGAATAAACACTGACTCTATGGCGGCGCCATCGGGAAGCTCAAAAAGGAATTTCTCTGTTTTATCGAAAGAAGTTTCACGTTTTACTGTTTTTAATTTTGAAAAATAGAAATTTTCTAAAAGTAAATTCCTTATTTTCTTCGAAACATTAGTCATTAAATCAAAACTTTCAACCCTTTTTGAGTATATCCAGTTAAAAATTTGCAGGGCCGTATAGGCGGCTACCTCGTTACTCTTAAAATAATTTTTGAGTTCTTCCAATGTGTAGTTTTTTACGTCTTCTTTCATTGTGATATTTATATTACACAGATGGACGCAGATTCAAAAGCAGATTGGCACAGATTATGTATAACGCCGCACGTAACACGCCCTAAAGACATGCTACCCGATACGTGTTATATGATACTTTCTCAAATCTGCGATCATCTGTGTCTGTCATCTGTATAAATCTGTGTGTTCAAAAAGAAAGGGCAAGCTCTTTGTCGGTTTTAGAGTTTTTTAAGGTGACGGTAGTGGGAGCAATATCAGTTACAATAAAATCGTCTATGGCTTCGGATTTTCTAAGAGTTTTACCGTTTATGATGGCAGAAGGAGAACTCTCATCGTAAACTATTCCCTGCAGGCTGTAAACGGGATAATCCGGCTTGTTTGGGGAAGGATTATCGGCTACAGGATTTACGGAACTTAGCGTATTGGCCCCAGCTTTTGCCTGCGCAATGCTTGTCATTAAGGGCAGGGATATCTCATTTTTGGTTTTTTCGATTTCTTTTTTTGCCAAATAGTTTTTTACTGCTTCTGATTGTAAATTTCTATTGGAAAAATACGCACTTAAAGCTATAAAAACAGTAAAAATCACGCAGGCACCGATTAATGCATAAAACGGAAAATTTATTTTTTTCGATTGTTGGAGTAAACTGCTACTTGCATCCGGCAGCTTGGAAGGGCTGGATTCTACTTTTTTTAATGCTTCGTAAATTATGCTCATTTTTAATGGGACTTACATTTTCCCTGCGGATTACCTTGAAAAAATGTCGGCTTCATTTGAGTTCTTCGATACAGGCTTTGAAAATTTCAGTGTCGAAAATCTTTTTTTCCTTCACAAAACCGTAGAGCAAAGCCCTGTCGCAAAGGGCGTTTATTAACCTCGGTATACCTTTTGAAAATTCATAAATTAAGCCGTAGCTTTCGGGAAGAATTTCGATACTGGACTCTCCGGCAGCCTTAAGGCGGAATTCTATGTAATTTCTTACTTCTTCCTGCGCCAAAGGCAGGATGTCATACTTAACACATATGCGCTGGCGTATTTGCCTTAAGTTAAACTGCTCTAATTTGGTCTTAAGTTCGGGCTGGCCTACAAGAATTATCTGAAGCAGCTTATCCTGAGATGTCTCAAGGTTAGAAAGCAGCCTTATTTGTTCAAGCTGCCTGGCATTTAAATTCTGGGCTTCATCTACTATCAAAACAGCGTTGTTTCCTTTGGAGTTCATATCTACCAAAAACTCGTTAAGTTTCTTTATTATTTCCAGGCGGTTTTTCTTCATAAGATTTAATCCGAAATCTTCGATTATCGCGCAAAGCAGCTGCACATCGCTAAAACATGGATTAAGTATAAAAGATGTTTTTATTTCCGGAGGTAGTTTTGAAATTAAAGTTTTACAAAGGGTAGTCTTGCCGGTCCCTACTTCTCCGGTAATAAGCATGAGGCCTGTTTTAGAAGAAATTCCATACAAAAGACAGGAAAGCGCTTCCTTGTGAGAAACACTTTCAAAAAAGAAGCCCGGATTGCTTGTTATGTTGAAGGGGAGGATTTTTAAACCGTAATATTTTTCATACATCGCAGATATTTATTTTTGACAATAAGCTACATTAACTTTATTTTTTCGGAAATTTGGATACAACCTTCTGGCTATTTATGACTTCTTCTGACATCTGGTCTCCCGGCTTTAAGACATTTACTGTCATGAATATCAACAAATCAATTTTTTCTGAATCATAGGTATCGCGCCGGAAAGCCCAGCCTATCCAGGGAAGATCCTTAAGCACGGGTATTCCGGTTTTTTCTTTGGCTCTTACATCCTTGATTAACCCGCCCATAACTATCGTTTCACCATCTTTAATCACAAGCTGGGTTTGCGCTTCCCTTGTCAGGATTATCGGGTATTCCGCAAGCGTAGTAGTTCCGCTTTGTATTTTAGTTGTCCCATTCTGGGTTGAAACAACAGGATGGACTATCATGTTTATAAATTCATCATTTTCTCCGCACGCCTGGGGCACAACATTTAATTGTATACCAATGTCCTGATATTTTTCCAAGGAGCCCCCTATTATCTGAGAACTTTGTTCGCTTACCTGCGTTTTTATTATAGGGAATTTTGTTCCAACCATAATTGAGGCTTCTTGGTTGTTAATAGTCAGTATTATCGGGGAAGAAAGGGTATTGGTGCGCACATCTTCTTCGAGCGCATGCATAACCACTTCAAACTCTGCTCCGGTTAATTTCTTAAAATCTATTTTTAAACCTGTATTACTGGAAGTCAGGCCTGTTGCTTTAGGTTGGAAAATAGATGGGGTGATTGTTTCTATGGAATGGCCTCCCAAAGTTTTTGTGTTTCCTGAATTCAAATTAAGCTGGTCAAAAGCAAACGTTGCGCTGGAGGCGCCGGTTGTGCCGGTTCCAAAGTTAAAACCTATATCGCGCAAAAGGTCACGGTCAACTTCCATAATCTTTGCTTTTATAAGTATCTGTTTTGGCATAATGTCTATTTCTTTTAAAAGTTTTTCTACTTCATCGAGATTTTTCGATATGTCTGAAACAACAAGCGTTTTTGTCCGTGAAATCTTGCCTTCCTCTATTCTTTTTCGTTTAGCCACATCGTCTCCGAATTCCCATCCGGCCTGGCCGGTTGTTTCTAAAACCGCGGCTTTGCCTACTGGCGAAAGCAAAGACTCTATGGCTTTTTTTGCGTCATTGGCGTCCAAGTACTTAAGCTTAAACACTTTTAATTTGGGGACTTCTATCTCTTGCCGTTCTTTTTCCTGGAGGTCCCTTTCTTTTATCTCTTCAACCGTTGCAACTAAAACTATGTTATCGCCAACCCATTTATAACTATAGCCGTACGCATCCAAAACGCCCTTTAAAGCTGTCAGCCAGTCAACGCTCTCTAGGTTAACAGTCACCAAACCCTCAACCTTAGGGCTTACTACTATATTTACTTTTTTGCCGTCCTTTGTGGCTTTCTGGGATATTGATTGTAAAACAACTTTGATGTCTGCGTCTTTAAATTTGACAACAGGAATTAGCTCCTGGGAAAATGAAGACAAAATAAAAGCGAATAAAAATAACAATACGAAAAAAAACTTTTGCATTCTTTTAACATTCTGTTTCTCTGCGGAAATATAAAACTTATTTTTTATTATCTGGAATACTTTCATTGTTTTCCTCCAGTTTCAACATAATTACGTCCTTGCCTTTTTTCAAAAGAACTTTTTTCTCGCTTATCTTCATAATCCTATAATCATTTATTATATCATTTTCTTTAAATACTTCATCACCTATAATAGCAACGCTGCCATCTTCAGAATATATAATCCCTTTTAGAATAAACCCTGCAGGGCCGGTTATTTTTTTGATAAGCAATTGCCCGCCTTCAGTTATAAGCGGAGAAAACGGGTCGCGCTGTTCGCTGTTAAAAGGGTATTTGTTATTTTCTGAAATAGCCTCAAACTGCAAGTTGCAAAAATACAACCCGCACAATATTAAAATGGCTAAAAATGTTATTTTTCTTTTACCAAGCCGCATATTACCATTTCTATTAAGTGATAGGGCGAATCTGAAATAATCCGCATCTCCAAGACATCAAAAAAATACTTGCCATCTTGAAGGAAATCCATAAATTGAGCAAAGTTATGGAAAGAACTTGCCGCATTTACCGTTATGGGCAAGTATTTAAATTTACCCAGCTTGCTTGCAGCGTAATCCTGGAGGGGCTGGGGTTTCAGGGCTTTTATCTGTACGCTGAAATTTTTGCTTTCCGAAGAGATATAAGAAAACAGCGCGGAGTCTTGCTGTGGCAATATAAACTTTTCGCGCATATCAGCTATTTCTTTTTTGAGGCTATCGCTTTTTTTTACGTAATTTTCTTTGTTCGGCCATTCTCTTTCGATAGTAATAAGGTCCTGCTTTGTCTTGGATATTTTTTTATTTATACCGGAGATTGCTCCCACTTCCAGAATCAGCAGGAAGATTTCAACAAGCAATATAGCCGACGCAGCAATTATCAAAATAATATTTTTATCTAACTTTAGTTTGCGCATTCTACATAAAATTCAAGTACTTCAGCTCCGTTAAAATCTTTCTTTTGCGAATCTTTTATATTTATTTTTTTAAACCTTGAGCTGAAATATTCCTTAGCCTTTAAATTATTTATAAATTTCTCCAGGGAAATAAGATAATCTTCGTCAATTTTAACGATATAGCCTCTTATGTCTAAAGTGTCCTTCTTTAGATCCATATTATTAAACCATATATTCTTTGGGAGAGAAGAAAAAATGTCTTCAAAAATGTCCGACATCTGGTTCTTTGGCGTAAGCAGCTTCTTGAATTCATTCTTTTCATTTTCAAGATTTACTATGTCTTGTTTTATTCCGCCAAGTGTAGTGTATTTTTCTTTCCACTTTGCCCACTTTATCTCGTCATATTTATAAACACTTGCCTTTATGCCGATTAATACCCCGAGCGCGATAATAATAACCAATAAAAGCAGTGTGCACAGGCTTATATAATATGAAATTTTTTTCAATAAAGCATTTTCCTCCCTTTTTTGCTTGGGGCTTAAGTTTATGTAGATTTTATCCATAGCTTGAAAGCTCTATAAAATAATGCCGCTGCTTACCGAAAATGTATTTTTTATCATATTGAATTGTTCCGGCTTAAAAACCGATTTTAAATTCAAAAGGTTATCCAAAAATAATACCTCGCATTCAAGATACTCCTTAAATAACGCCTCTATCCCTCCGATTGAAGATAACCCGCCGGTTAGGAAAACTTTCTCGATGCGTTCTCCTTTATTTACCTCAAAATAATCAAAAGAACTCTTAACCTCACGGCAAAGCGCTGCAATGTTATCCTGTGACAACTCCAAAAATTCTTTATGGTTTTCTGTTGCGGCAATCCATTTATCTATTGACTGTATCGGTACATTTTTTACATTCGAGATAATGCTTAAAATATCTTTCGTCCCGAAGGTTAAATCGCGCGTCATAAAAGGAACGCCGTTTCTTAAAACAGTAAGGGTAGAAAATCCGTAACCGATATCAAGGATGCTTGTATTTATTTTCTTTTCTTCTTTATAATAAGCTAAAAAAACATTAACCAGGCATATGCTGTCCAGGCTTATATCCAAAATTTCCTTTTTTTCCTTCTCAAAAATATCTATAGCGCTATTTATAAGCTCTTTTTTGGCAACGGCGAGAAGCAGGAATAAATCGGAAGGATTTTCTTCCAGGATAGAAAAATCAAAGTAAACTTCTTCCGGAGGGAAGGGAATGTGTTTATTCAATTCATAGAAAAGTGTTTGTTTGATTTTCTTTTTATCGATTTTAGGAAAATTGAAGTATCGAACCAGGGTAGAATTATCTTTAACGGACAGCTTTACCTTGTTGGTTGAGATGTTTTTTTCCTGCCATATCTGCTTTAAGGTAGTTGGTAATTCTTTTTTTTCTTTTATAAAATAATCCGTAACGCGTCCGGCGCGGACTATCAGCCCTTTTACGTAATAGTTGCCGATATTGATACCGACGAAATCCTGAGTTTCTTTTTTAAAAAAGTTATTGAACAGGCGGATCGTTTTCACCGGCCTCCCCTCCTTCTTTCGCCCTTATGGTTCCTGATTCATCCAGGTAGAAATACCGGACACCGGTCTTACCGGGAGTTTTTGGGCTGGCCAGAAGACGGAAATTATCATCGTCCTGGTACTCATACGTATAGACATAACCTGATTTTACGTTATTTATAAAATCTTTGTCTATATAGGGGGGAGTTGAATTCGGGGTTACGAGGTCTTCGATGCTTTTCGGGTATTTGTAATCATTGGTCATATAGTACTGCTGTATTGCTTTTCCTATAGAGGTGAGGTTACTTACGGTAGAAACTTCGTTTGAATTGACCCTGGCACGTAATACATTAGGGACTGTTAATATGGCCAATACCAGTAGTATTGATATGGCAATCATTATTTCAACGAGAGTAAATCCTTTGAGGAAAAATTTTTCTTGTTGCTTATCCATTTATTTTATTGGTGTTTATCAAATTTCTTTCAAATACAAAATGCAATTTGACTGCAATATTATATCGAAGCCAAATTTTTAAAAATTTATAACCGGCTAAACTCTTAAAAGTATATTATTATGTATAAAGCGATTTGTCAATTTATCTCTTTACAAATAAGGAAGGCGGGAGAAAAAATAAAAGAGGGGCAAATATCTTTGCCCCTCTTTTGTAGATAACTTCTATCTGCGTTTAGTTGGTTGCTGGTAAAGCTATACACGCAGCCCTACTAGCAATGGCTCCTCCGGCTGCCTGAACTCTAAGTACGCCGTCATCAGCTACACAGAATGAACGTGTTCCGGTTTGGTTTGCCGTAACAGGAACAGCGCTAACGCAAAAAGTATTTGCATCGGGTGCAGCTTGAGCATCAGCAAACACATAACCCTGCTTTCCGGTCTCATCATCAACTGTAGCATCAATATACGGTGGAACTGCAGCTATCAACTGTGCTAATGTAGCATAGTTAGCGTTAACACTTCTATAGCTTTGCTCAGTAGCTGAAATAGTACCCAAGGTTGACTGTGCTGCTGTTTCGTTAGCATTAAGTCTTTGGCGCATGATATTTGGAATAGAAATGGCAGCCAAAAGCGCAATAATAGCTACAACTATCATAATTTCTACAAGAGTAAAACCTTTTTTCATCTTACACCTCCGTTTTTTTATAACTCAAAGCCCTCATTTACCTTTCTCCACCTCCTTTTTAAGAGCTTTGCTTAGTAAAATAATTATAAAGAAATATTACTAATTAAAGGTTAATATAGGTGAAAATTAGAAGATAAGCGGGTCAGTTTGGATGATTAGAAGACAGAACAAAGCTTATTACGGATTATTTTTATATTAATAAAAACCGTTAAAATAAAGCTTTTTTGACCCCTGTACGCCCTCTACTTTTAAAAGAACAGTTTTGCTACCCAACAGGCCGAAGGCCTGCTAGGCTATTTCAAATATACCATATACCTTACCCATTGTCAATCAGCAGAAACACCTGAAAACATTAGCTTTTTTACTATTAAATAGCTTGGGAGAGGACTTACCGGCTTTTAGGCTTATTGTTAACTATTACGCCTATTTGTTTAAATACTGGGTTATCTGAATAATCGGTAAGAACAAAGAAATAACTATTCCGCCGACAACCACGCCTAAGAATAGTATAATCACAGGTTCAATTAAGCTTGAAAGCCCGGCGACCATAGCATCGGTCTGCTCTTCGTAAAATTGCGCAACCTTAGAAAGCATCTCCTCAAGACGGCCGCTGCGTTCTCCTATCGAAACCATCCTTACAACCATGGGAGGGAAAATACCTGTTTCTTCAAGGGGGGTCGAGATAGTCTGGCCTTCCTGGATAAACTTTTTTGACTTCATTACAGCCTCTTCTATAATCTTGTTGCCTGAAGTCTTCCCCACTATCTCAAGGCATTTTATTATAGGCACGCCGCTTTTGATTAGAGTGGAAAATGTCCTGGCAAATCTTGCTATTGCTATCTTTTTGATGAGACCCCCTAAGACCGGCAGCTTAAGAAGCATTTTATGGTAATTCTTTTTACCTTTGTCAGTGCTGATATATCTTAAAAGCAAAAACATGCTTACTATTATAAAAATAATTATGGTTATTATGTTTTCTTTCTTGCTCAAAAAAACCGAGATATTTATCAGTATCAGGGTAGGTAAAGGAAGTTTTGCGTTTAAGCTGTCAAAAATACTTTTAAACGTAGGAATAACGCGGATCATAAGAAACGCCGTAATACCCATTGCCATAAGCACGACAATTATTGGATAATACATGGCAGAAATTATTTTTTTCTTAAGTGCGCTGCTTTTTTCAAGATACACGGAAACTCTATCCAAAATTGAAGGTAAGTTTCCGCTTACCTCTCCTGCTTCAACCATGCTTATATATATCTCCGGAAATATCCTTGGATGTTTACTGAAAGCGCTGGAAATAGAAGCTCCTTCCCTGACATCCTTTAATATAAGCCCCAAGGCGTCCTTAAAAACGTTACTTTCTACCTGGCTGCGAAGTATTTCCAAACACTCAACAACAGGAATACCGCTTTCAATAAGAGTTGTAAATTGGCGGGAAAAGACTACAAGGTCATCGCTTTTAACGCCGCCCTTTGCGGTAGCCTTTGGCTTTCTTTTTGTTTCAGACACGGAAAAAATAATGTATCCTTCTTTTTGAAGGTAATCAATGAGTTTTTCTTTAGATTCTGCCTCCACAAAACCCTTAACAGTTTTGCCTTCTTTATTTTTTACTGTATATGAAAAATTAAGCATATTATTAATCTGCTATCTGTTCATTCTGTAGTTGCTCTCAAAACTTCTTCTATGGAAGTTGTACCGGAAACACAGTGCACAAAACCATTTTCACGTAAAGGCCTGTAACCTTTGTTTTTCTCCGCGTACTCAATGATTTCGTCCTCTGAGCTTCGCTTTATAATCATTTCTTTTATTTTATCATCCAAAAGAAGAACTTCCAATATTGCGATTCGTCCTCGGTAGCCCGTGTTATTACAGTAGCTGCACCCCTTTGGCATGAAAAATTTCCTGTTCTTGGTCTCAATTTTAAGGTTTGTCAAAACCTTTTCATCTTCTTCATAATCTTGCTTGCATTTCGGGCAGAGCTTGCGGACTAACCTCTGTGCTGTTGAAGCCACCAACGATGAGGCCAAGAGGAAAGGCTCTATGCCCATGTCTACAAGCCTTGTTATGGCACCTACCGCTGTATTTGTATGTAACGTTGAAAGGATGAGTTCTCCGGTTAAGGAAGCTTTTATGGCTATATCTGCTGTTTCACTGTCTCTTATTTCTCCAACCATTATTATATCCGGAGATTGCCGAAGCACCGAGCGCAGTCCGTTTGCAAAAGTAAGCCCTATTTCAGTATTTACATGAATTTGCGTTATGCCTTCTATCTGATATTCTATCGGGTCTTCTATGGTAATTATACTTTTCTCGGGAACATTAGTCTGGTTGATTATCGAATAAAGCGTGGTTGATTTTCCGCTGCCGGTTGGCCCTGTTACAACAATCATTCCAAAAGGCGCTTTGGTTGCTTCTTCGAAAATCTTAAGAGGCTCGTCCGAAAATCCCAGTGCCTTTAGCCCCGTGGATAGATTTTCTTTATCCAAAACTCTTAAGACAAATTTTTCCCCGAAGTGCGTAGGCAGGCTGGAAACTCTAAAATCTATTTCCCTGTTTTCGAATCTCACTTTGAACCGGCCATCTTGGGGGAGCCGCGATTCGGTTATATCCAAAGAAGAAATTATTTTAAGGCGCGCTATTACTGCCTGTTGATTTTTCTTAGGAAAATTGAATTCTTCATGGAGGGCTCCGTCTATCCTATATTTTATTACCAGCCTATCCTGGTAGGGTTCAATGTGTATGTCTGAAGCCCGTTTTTTTAAAGCATTATAAATAAACAAATCTACTGCGCGGACAATCGGCGGGCGAGCGCTTTCATCAATAAGGTTTTCCAGCGAATCTTTCGTTTCAAAAACTTCACCGACTTCAAAATAAGAATCTTCATCAATAAATTTAGCAGTGTCTTCTGTTTTATACAATATATTTAGTGCCTTGACTATATCATCTTCCATAGAAAGCACTAAATCTACCCTGTCGATTGAGGTTATTATTTTGATATCGTCGTAGTTCAAAACATTAAGGGGATTACTTGTTGCAATAGTTAAGGCATTGCCTATTCTGCATACAGGAAAAACCTTATATCTGAAAGCTATATCCTGAGGCAGTAAATCTTTATTTTTGTAAGGCACTTTATATTTTTTCAAATCTAAAAACGGTATCTTAAATTCCTTGGAAAAGATTAAAAGAAGCTCTTCTTCCGTCACAAGATGATTATCAATAAGCAGATGTCTAAAAACATCATAGCTAGAAGACTCATCAATAGCCTTAAGCATATGTCTATTTATGCTCTTATTCTTCTGTATGTAAGTTAGTATTTTGTTTTTTAAGCTCATTCCTGCAGCCTTCTGCTATCAGCTTTCAGTCTTCAGCCGAAAGCAGAAGACTGATGCCTGAAAGCTTTTTTTAGTCTTTAGTCTGTTATAACGGTTCGTCAGGGCCTGTAACTTTTAATACTTCTTCAAGCGTAGTTATGCCTTTGGTAACTTTAATTAAACCGTCTTCCCGCAAGGTCCGCATGCCTAAAATCCTTGCTTCTCTTTTTATAACGTGTTCCGAAGCTGATCCATTAACCAACGCTCTTATTTTCAGGCCGACAGGAAGATATTCGCAAAGCACGGTCCTTCCTTTATAGCCTGCATTTTGGCACGAATTGCACCCTTTAGCTTTATAAAGCTTTGCATCCTTAGCTATGGAGTATTTTTCTCTAATTGCTTCCGGCATTTTATATTCTTCTTTACATTTATTGCAGAGCGTACGCACCAGCCTTTGTGTCAAAACGCCGATGAGGGTTGAAGAAAGCAAAAATGGTTCAATACCCATATTAAGAAGCCTGGTCACGGAACCGGGGCTGGTTGTTGTATGAAGCGTAGAGAGAACCAAGTGTCCGGTCAAAGCTGCTTTTATGGCGATGTCTGCGGTATCAAAATCCCTGATTTCGCCTATCATTATTATGTCCGGGTCCTGGCGTAAAATAGAACGCAGGCACGATGCGAAAGTCAGATTTATCTGGGGGTTAATGCTTACCTGGTTTATACCCTTTAATTGATACTCTATGGGGTCTTCAACTGTTATAATATTTTTTTCCGGAGTATAAACATGAGATATGGCAGCATAAAGCGTTGTAGTTTTACCGCTGCCGGTTGGCCCGCAGACAAGGATCAATCCATGCGGTTTAAGGCTGTCTTCTTTCACTTGCTTAAGAACATCTCCCTCAAAACCCAAAAGGTCTAAATCAAGCAGGGCCGTTGTTTTATCCAGGATTCGCAGCGCACATTTCTCCCCCATACTGGAAGGTAAAACTGAAACTCTGAAATCAATGTTTCTATCCAGAATAGTACTCCTAAACCTGCCTTCCTGGGGCAGCCTGTGTTCTGCTATATTTAAATTACACATTACTTTTATGCGGGAAACCACAAAAGGATGCATTTTTTTAGGAAATGTTTCTGCCTCCTTAAGCAATCCGTCAATCCTGAACCTTACTCTGCTTGTTTTTTCAAGCGGCTCTATCAATATATCCGATGCCCGGGCATAAACGGCTTTTTTTAATACAGAATTGGTGAATTTTATGACCGGCGCTTCGTCTATGGAACCGATTTCTTCTTCTATAGCTTCCTTGTCGCTTATTATTTCAAGGTTTTCCGGCCTCTGCCCCCCTATAATATCTTCAAGCGAAGTAAGCGGTTGGCGGCTGTAATGCGCTGCTATTGTTTCCTTCATTTCAGAAAAAGGCGCTATAACGGGGTTTATTTCGCAGCCGGTAATTTTCTTTAAATCATCTATGGCTAAAACGTTCAACGGGTCGCTCATTGCAACAGTTATGGTATTGCCGATTTTGCCTATTGGCATAACCTGCAAACTAGATGCAATTTTCTCTGGAATAAGGTCTAAAATTTCTTTTGTTACATTAAGATTGAGGACTCTCATCGGCGGGACTGAAAGATAGCCCGAAAGTATGCTTATAATCTGCACTTCCTGCATAATCCCAAGCTTTACGAAAAGTTCAACCAGAGACCCGCCTTTTTCTTTTTGAGCAGAAAGAGCTTTTTCAAGGTCCTCTTTTGAGATAAGTTTATTATCAATAAGGTAGTCGGTAAATTTCTCTTTTGCCATATTAATAAAATTTTTCTATAGCTTTTCTTATGTCTGAAGGGGTGCTTACAAAAATCTGGATATCGCAGCGGGTTAAATCCTCAAGGTCCTCTATTGCCTGGATATTTAACGGATTAGCTATCGAAACTGTTAAAGTGCCTCCTATTTTATCCAGCGCTATCAAACAATAATGCATTGCAACATTTTTAGGTATTATAACAACAGTATCTTTGGAAACCTCATAATTTTCTAAAGGAAGGTAGGGAAAACCGAACTGAAGGCTAAGGCAATGCGCAATTTCATCTTCTTTGGCAAAACCTAATCGGACAATAACTTCTCCTATCAAACCACCTTCTTTGTTCTGGGCTGCCAAAGCTTTTTCCAGCTGTTCGAAAGTGATAACGCCCCTTTCTACCAGAATCTGGCCTAAAGGTTTTTCTTGCTTTTTAGGAGACTTCATTTGCTTCCGATGTGCCGATGTGGGATTCGGCAAAAAGTATAAGTTCTTTTGCAGTTACACCGTCTATCGGATTTTCCGCTACGGAAAAGGAGAGTTTCACCTGGCCCTTAAAGTTATCTTCTATTTTTATTTTGAGTTCCTTTGCAATTACCTGAGACTGTCTTTTGTTTTTCTCTATCAAAATCGCGCATAAACGGCTTAATCCGAATCTGCCGGGTATATCAATCGGCCTTAGATTGTCTTTAAACATTTTTGCGGTCTTCTTTATCAATTTTTCCGACTCAATCGGCCCGAATTTTTTTTGATACTCATCATAATTGGATATTTCCATAAATAATAAGGCGCAGGGGCGCTGATAGGAAAGAGACCTTACCATTTCCTCATCAAGCCTTTTTTCGATATATTTTTCGTTGTATAAACCGGTTAAGTAATCAAAAACTTCAAGCTCGTCAACCTTACGCGCAAGCCTTTTATGCTCCCAGATAATTGCAATATTCTGCGCAAAGAGGTTAAGCACGCTTAGGTCATCCTTACTGAATGTAAAAGCCTCGCTGCTGGAAGCGGCAAGCAATGTCCCGACCTGCAGGGTTCGGGAAAGAATCGGCGCAACAACGACATTGATTACGCCCAATTCACCGGCAAGTTTCATATAGGGAAAATTTTTGTTTTCCTTATCCAAAATAAACGTTTTTCCAAGTTTGTGTAAATCCGAAAACTGTTTAGCTATAATTTCCTCGACTTTTGCGGCATCGATTCCGCAATAACTTGCCAACTGAAATTTTCCGGAAACTTCGTCCACAAGAAGACAAAAACTTATTTTCATTTCCAAAATTTCTTTAAGGCGCTGGTTTAAGAATTGAAGTATTTCCCTGGCAGGGACTTCTTTTGAAAATAAATCGTTTGCCTGCAAAATTGTAGACAATACCAGGACTTTTCTGGAAACTTCATGGTTTAACTCTTCTGTTTTCTGGCTGAAATCTTTAAGCTGCTCCAATCCGCTTCTCATTTTGGAAGAAAGTATATCAATTATCGACTCCAAACTCTGCACTTCATTGGCAACATCCGGGGCATCTTCACCTATATTTTTAAGGGTTTTTTTGGAATTAGAATATACCCTTGCAATTGAGGAAAAAACTTCGAAAATTATCCACCAACCCAAGGATACAATTAAAAAAGCAACGATTATGGCGTGAATTGAAATATACAGGCCGCTAAAATGGTAAAGAATAACGATAAGGGGGATTAATGTGACGAGGGATATGGCTATCCAAATTCTTCTCTTTAAGCTTAATTCCTGGATTGAAAATTTTTTCTTTGCGCCGGTTATGGCCATATAATTTTAATTTTTTTATACACGAATTGCCACGAATTTGAAACGAATTTATACGAATAAATCCGTTTGACGTTTGTGGTGATTAGTTTTTAATTCGTGGATTTTCGCGTTTCAATAAAGCTTAACATTTTTCGCCTCAGATGTCAATTGAAGCTGGTTTCCTTAAAGGAAAGTATTACGTTTATGCCTTTAAGTATCTCGTCTATCGTATATGGCTTTGTGACATAATAGTCTGCTTCCAGGGAATAGCCCTTCTTTATGTCATCTATTTCTTTTTTGCCGGTTGCAAGCATGACGAAAATATTAGGTTTATTCTTTTTAATCCACCTAAGCACTTCCAGGCCGTCCAACTCGGGAAGCATTATATCCAGAACAACCACATCTGGCATAAAATTCTTAACCTTTTCTATGGCGTCTTTTCCGTCGGCGGAAGTTTCAACTGTAAAATCAAGCCTTCGCAGGCCATCCGCGAGAAGAACTAAAGTTTCTTTTTCATCTTCAACAACCAGAATTTTTCTGCCTTTAATCATATAAACCCTCTCCTTAAATCTTATTTTATTTCGCCGTTTTTTATGGCTGTTATCATATCCTGAAGAAAATCACTTTCAGCGCTTGCTAATTTGAAATGATGCTTAAGAAGCAATGCCAAATTTTTGGGCATATCTTTTTGTTCTTTCTCTTTGGCAAGCAGCCACCGTTTTACTTTTTCCAAAAACCAAAGCCGCAGCCTAAATAGCGGCAAAATCTTTTTCTTGTCTAGGAAAGGCAAAAAATACAACGCAACGTCCAATTCAACAAAAGGCTGGCGCTGCGAAAGAAAAATTTGCCGGCAAAGCTCAAAGAACTCTTTTTCCCCATGAGGCGTTATATGGTAAGTGTATTTATTAAGATTATTCTCTCCCTTAATTTCCTTTTTTTTTACAAGACCCTGCTCCTCCATTTTACTGAGAGGATAGTATATCGATTGCATTTCGAATTCAGAAAAAATACCCATTTCTTTCTGAATTATTTTTTTTATCTGATAACCGTGCTTGGGCCCTTCTTTCAAAATGCCTAAGATAATAAGCCTTTGTATTCTCACCTTATATTATTCCTTAAAGATACCCATTTTTCTGAATTTATCGTACCTTAGCTTAACAAGCGCATCTATATCTATGTTTGACAATTCTTTCAGGTTCTTAAGAATAGCTTCTTTCAAATTTTTCCCCGTTATGTCATAATTCCTATGAGCGCCGCCTTCAGGCTCCTGGACAATTTCATCTATTATCCCCAAGTTTAACAAATCCGGAGCTGTAAGTTTCAGGACTTTTGCCGCTTCCTTTTTTTGAGCTGCATCTTTCCATAAAATAGCAGCGCACCCTTCCGGAGAAATGACCGAATAATAAGCATATTCCATTATTAAAACCTTATCTCCTACTCCGATTCCTAAAGCCCCGCCCGAGCCGCCTTCGCCTATTACAACGACTACTATTGGGCTTCTTACAGAAAACATATCTCTTATGTTTTCCGCAATAGCCAGGGCCTGGCCTCTTTCTTCAGCGCCTACGCCCGGATAAGCACCGGGTGTATCAACAAGACAAACTATAGGCAGCCCAAATCTTTCTCCAAGATGCATAAGCCTGATTGCCTTACGATACCCTTCAGGGCTTGCGCAGCCAAAACTTCTTATAATGTTTTCTTTTGTGTCTTTGCCTTTTTGATGTCCGATTACAACAATTTTTCTGTCATCCAAAGTAGCAAGCCCGGAAACTATCGCCCGGTCTTCGCCAAAAAGCCTGTCGCCGCATAAAGGTATGAAATCTTTCATTATAAGATTAATATAATCGAGGGTAGTTGGCCTTTTTGGATGACGGGCAATTTGGATTTTTTGCCAGGGGGACAAGTTAGAGTAGATTCCCTTTTTAAGATTTTTTAATTTTTTCTCCAGATTATTTATTTCTGCAGACAAATCTACTTCTTTTTCTCCAGAGAACTTCCTTAGTTCTTCAATTTTTTTTTCCAGTTCGATAACCGGTTTTTCAAAATCCCAATTTTCTATCATTTATATCGCCTTTGGTTTATAGTTATTTATTAATCTACAATGGTTACTTCGGTTCCCGCCGGCACTATGTCGTAGAGCTCCTCTACTTCATCGTTACGCATTCTGACACATCCAAGGGTCACCTGTTTGCCCAGTTCTTCCGGCATTGTTGTGCCGTGTATTCCGTAACCTTTTGCTTCAATACCGAGCCAACGTGTGCCTAAGATATTATCCGGGCTGCTTGGAGGTACTACGGCGCCCGCCTTAAACCATGTAGGATTAGGCTGTTTATTGACAATCTTAAAAACGCCTACTGGGGTTGAATTATTTTTCCCCGTAGAAACTACGTAAGTTTTGATTATCTCGTCGCCGACCTTCAGGAAAAGAAGGTTCTGAGATTTATCAACAACTATAGAAAATTTACAGGTAGCAATCTTTAATTCCTGCTCTGGCCTTATGACATCAGAGCTTAGATTGTTAGCTCTTTTAATAAGTTCTATTGTGGTATTATTTTCTTTGGCTATCTTTGCCAGGCTGTCGTTGGGTTTTACAACATATTTTTTTGCGCATTTATCTATTATTGGAGAAAATATAATTTTTATATTTATATCTTCTATCTTTCTTTGTATCTCTTTAAGGCGCGCCGTGTCATCTATTTTTTCGCGGGCTTGCTCGTAAAGCTTCTTTGCCAGAAGTAAATCCCCGTTTAGAAACGCAGTGTCTGCTTCTTTTAAATAACCTTTCTGGAAATTTGATTGTGCGTCGCTGGAGCGCCTTCCTAAAATGAATAATGCAGCTAAAATTGCAACAATTACTACCGCCGCCATAACTATTATAAATTGTTTCTTCATCTTGTATCCTCCTTAAACCTTGCTTCTACAAGTTGTGCGTATCTTTTCTATTTATAGAATATTAAAGTTACGAGAATGCCTATAAGTGCGCCCGCAAAAACCTCTATGGGGGTGTGGCCTGCCAATTCTTTTAAGCGGTCATCCTGAATCTTGCGCTTACTATGCAAATCATCCATAATTCTATTAAGAATACGTGCCTGTACGCCGATAGACCTTCGCCAGGTTTGGGCATCGAACATTGTCATCAGCGCAAAAAAACAGCTCATGGCAAAAAGAGGGGAAGAAAAACCCACCTCCTTGCCCAAAGAAGAAGCAAGGCCGACTACTGCTGCGCTATGGGCAGACGGCATGCCCCCGGTACGCAGAATCCAGTTAAAATTGAATTTCTTTTCCGTAACAAGGCCTATAATGACTTTTAAGCCCTGGGCTGTTAGCCAGCTTAAATTAGTAATCCAAAAGACTTTATTAACCCATATTCCCTGCCAGGTGTGCTCCATATTTTATTATTATAAAGATAAAAGGGTATTTGAGCAATAAAAATTAAATTTTACAGTTTTTGCCTGCTACGTTGCGTGCACGCACCATTGAGGTTTTTCTCCTTAACAGTATTAATATTTAAAATTATCCTATTTGGGCTTCAGTAGTGGCTGGTTTTAGATTACTGTAATATAATGCCTTGGCTGTTGAGCTCTTCAACCCGGTGTATAGGAGGGCGCTTGCCAATCTTTGTAACTCCGACTTCGGGCTTTTCTAAAACAGGCTGGCTGGTGTTTGCGCCGGAAGCAGCGGTTGACGAGCCTGAAAATGCAGGTGTTTTTTCAGGGCTTATGTTGGTAGTTATTATTTTGTTTTCTACGGGGGCTGTTTTTTTTACGGAATTAGTTTTTTTAATAAAGGCGACTGCTGGTTTGTTTTCTGAAGATAAAACCGGCTCGGAGTGTTTAGTTAATATTTCCTGCTGTTTGGCGGAAAATTGTTGTATATTTTCTTGCGTGGGGATAGATTGGCCAATATTGGTTTTTCTATTGATAAAAATCAAAATAAATATCGTGGCAAGAACAAAAATTACATAGAAAACTTTTTGCTTCATATTTTAATCTTCCTCCCAGGATAAAGTAGTATAGTCTCCCGTGTTAGGCATAAAAGGCGGTGGATTATTTACAAATCTTGAGTCATGTATATAATCTTTATCATATCCGCTAACTTTAGTTGAACCCCTGAAGGTACCTACGGGACCTCTCTTGTCCTGGATTACTCCTCCGTAAAGCGTTAAAGTTCCTTTCATATAATCATCCCAGTTCTCCATCATAAAAGAACTGTTTAAAGCCATAATGGCGCCATCTATTTCCAGGTCTGCAGGCGCAATGTCATCAATCACCACATCTGCCTCAGAAATGATACCAAGGCCGTCATCAGAAGTGCCGTCTCTTGGGTCATCAGCGTAAACTATATTATCAGGAATGATAACGTCCTGGCTTGCGCCTACCGTCACTCTGCCGTTTAAGGTGCCGTAAACAGTCAAAGTTCCATTATTGACAAATATAGCTCCGTTTGTGGGCATGCTTAACGTGCAACTGCTGTGGCAACCGCTTTTGCGCTGGTTTCTCACACTGATAGTTCCGTCGCTGTTAAATATTACCCTGCTGGCTCCTGTTAAATAAAGCCCCCCGGCACTTGCGGCTGCGGAACGCAGCGCCAAAGCATTTTCCGGCATATCAATATGGACTACGCCAAGGTCTATCCCTTGTTGAAAATCAGGAATATCGTTCGGAGGGTTACTTATAAGGCTCGGTAAGTTGTTGGAGGTTATATTGTTGCCATTATTATAAAAATTTATATAAGGGTCTACTGATTGCGCTTTAGCTTCGAATACAGGGTTTCCGGCAATATTGTAATGGGTATTGGAGTGCGTTGGGCCACTTAAGTTATCTCGCGACCAGAACCATACGTTTTGACAATTACCCCACTGGTCGCAATAAGTTTCCGAATTGGTCCACCAGAGATAGCCTCCAAAATTATCTACCTTAAGATAATTTGATAAAACCCTACTTACGTTGTCGAAGGTCCCGGTAGAAGTTACTTTATATTTTCTAACCAGCTGGTTTCCTACTACAGGGCCGAGGTCATCTATGGCAACGCTGTAAGTGCCTCCGCCTACGTTTTGAATATCTCCCCAGGGATCGACCGAATCATACGTTGGGGCCTGCTCCTGACTCCTTAACCAGAGTAGACCATGGTCAAGCCCTGCTTCAGCAAGGTTAAACGCAGCGGTTTGTTTCTTAAAAATATCCGCGACAATAGCCTGATTTAAGCTTGCAGTAATAAATGCTGCGGCATAAACAAGCAAAGCGATTATCACAACTAAAACAAGTATAAGGGTTGAGCCTTTTTTAGATTTTACTTTCATTTTACACATCTTATCTATTCCTCATTTTTACAAGAAGCTGGACGCTATCGCTTAATAATCTTCCTTTTTTATCCGCCTTTTGCACAGTAATATCTATCCGCAACATATCTTCCGGAAACGGGTCCGGAGGGGACGTCCTTGAAAATTGCAGGCTGATGACATTGCGCGCAAGCACGCTGGATTGGCCTAAGCTACTCCTCCTTATTATTTCCCCATTTGCGTTCAACTCATAAGTGATAACTTCAGCTGACCACTCTATGGCAGGTGTCAACTCATCCCAGTCTATAACTACTCCGTTGGCATCTCTGTTCGGCAAATGGAAATTCAGCGATGCAGATGTGGCTCCGCTTGCTAAATCTGTTTGCGCGGGCGCTGTATATTTCAATTCTTTTTCCATTGCTGTTAATGCCTTTATAATTTCGCGGCGCAATTCAGCCTCAGCATCACCCATAAACCACGAACTGATGCCGGTATTTAATACGGTAAAGGTCATGCCTACCAATATGGAAAAAACAGCTGCCGCGACAAGAGCTTCTATCAGCGTAAATGCGCCATAAGAACCATGCTTAGCGCGGCCCTTGCGCCTAAAACTTAATTTCGCTGCACCAGGGCAACGCTGAGCGACGAGACTTGCTTCTTTTTTTAGCAAAGCTGTAAAAACCACTTTTTATTTCCTGTTAACTATTCTGGTTGTTAATTGTGCCGGTGAATCTATTATGCCGTTGTTATTAAAGTCTTCGCCAGCGTCAAGAGTGCCATTTAAATTTGTATCTTCTCCTATAACCCTGTTTCTCTGCCTCCAGCACACACTCACGGTTACCTCTAAAAATTCCGGATTGTCATTGTTTATATACACTGTACCCATACTTTCCGGTATGTCGTTTACTACAAAATTAAGGCCGTTATAATTGCCTACAAGGTCCTTAAAAATACTACTGCGCATTTCTTCAATTATTCCTTGCGCGGCAGTAGTAGCAATGTTTATATTCTTAATAGTATCAATCAATATGAAACAATTGATATAAGTGATTAATGTGGTACTTATAACTAATACTAATATAATTATCCCCAACAATACTTCTGCGAGGCTAAAGCTTTTTACAAAGAAAACCCGTTGTTTTGCTTTCATACTCTTTCTTAATTTTTACTAATATGTTTGGCAGGAAAGTTTACATAACCCCTTATAAATTATAGAATATTTTACACCAATATACAACCGTAAAATCCCGCTATTTTTAAGCGGAATCGCAGTTATGGAGATTTGCACTTTTACAGCCGAAGCTAAACCCATAAATTCTTATCCAAAGACCTGTATTGGATGGCTTCGGAGATATCCTCTGCCAGAATATCGCTTCTTCCTGCAAGGTCAGCGATTGACCTTGAAACCTTAAGTATTTTGTCATAGGCTCTTGCGCTAAAACCAAAATGCGAAATTGCCATTTTAAGCAGTTCTTGGGCATCTTTTTTAAGACTGCAGAATTTACGTAATTGCTTGTGGTTCATCTGGGAATTGAAAAATATCTTTTCATCCCTGAATCTTTCTGCCTGGATAAGGCGCGCATTTTCCACTCTTTCTTTTATCGAGCAGGAATTTTCCGCCTTAAAATCGTTGGATATTAAATCTTCCGTATTAATCGCTGCCAATTCCAAATGGATATCTATCCTGTCTAAGAGCGGGCCTGAAATTTTATTTCTGTATTTTTGTATCTGGTAGCTTGTGCAATGGCAGCTTTTTTCCGAGGAGCCGAAGTATCCGCACGGGCAGGGGTTCATTGCTGCTGCAAATAAAAAACGGGAGGGGAATTTCAGGCGCTTAGCCGCCCTTGATATGCTGATAGACCCGTCTTCAAGCGGCTGGCGGAGGGCTTCCAGGGCATCTCTGCTAAATTCCGGCAATTCATCCAGAAAAAGCACTCCGTTATGAGAAAGGGTTATCTCTCCGGGCTTTATATTTGTACCGCCTCCGACCAATGCGATGTTTGAAGATGTATGGTGAGGCGACCTGAAGGGGCGCGCCTTTACCACTGGTTGCGTTTTATCCAGAAGGCCTGCCACACTATAAATTTTAGTGACCTCTAAACTTTCCTCAAATGCCATATCCGGCAAAATCGTCGGCAGCCTTCGGGCGAGCATTGTTTTGCCAACACCTGGAGCGCCAAGCAAAAGGGCGTTATGCATGCCGGCTGCTACGACTTCGAGAGCCCGTTTGGCAAAAGACTGGCCTTTGACTTCGGAAAAATCAACTTCATACTGACAGTCCCCGGAAATTAAGTCAGCCGTATCCGGCTTAAAAGGCTTTTTTTCTATCAGGCCGCAGAGAAAAGATACGGCCTCACTCAGGTTTTTTACGGGATATACCTCTAAACCAGAAACCAGCGCTGCTTCGCTGGCATTTTCTAAAGGAACAATAATTTTTTTGTTTTTTTCCTTTGCATATAACGCCATAGGAAATACGCCGCTTACAGGTTTGATTATACCTTCCAAAGAGAGTTCACCGATTAAAAAAAAGGAAGACGCATCCATGTGCGCCTGGGCGGATGAAGAAATAATGCCAAGGGCAATAGCCAAATCAAAATGTGTTCCTTCTTTTTTAATGTTGGCGGGCGCGAGGTTTATGGTTATTTTTTGGGAAGGGAATTCGAAGCCGCTATTCTTGATACTCGAACGTACCCTGTCTCTGCTTTCACGCACAGAGGTATCACAAAGCCCGACTAAAGAAACTGCCGGGAGCCCCCTTTGAACATCAACTTCAATGCAGACAGGGTAAACATCCAGGCCAAAATTGCCTAAAGAAGTTGTTTTAGAAACCACTTTTCATTTCCTTTGCCAATTAAGATAATGCCATTAAAAACTGCTCTGCTAAAAAATTCAGTTTTTAAAGTATTTATTGCGTAATTGTAAAGGCAGTAAAAGCCAAAGCTAAAGCTTTGGCTCAAGCGGCCGATAGCGTGTTATTTTTCCAGACAAAGCATTTTTTCAATTATCTCATTTATGGTATTGCGGTCCTGTTCGCCTATTTCACAAAATTCAATACCTGTGTCGTGGTAAAGAATGCCCTTTCGATAGGGGCTTTTTTTATCAACAACCCAGGCAATTTTACCCTGGCAGGCTATTTTATTTTCCTTAAGATGCATTTCGATACCTACTAAACTCCCCGCCTCAATCCTTTCTCCAATTATAACGCGCACTCCTCCGGCAGAAATATTTTCGGTGTGCGTAGAAATTGAATGTTCGGGAAAATTATATATCAATATCTTACAGGGAAACCGCGCTCTTATAAATTTTCTTTTTTCTATGCCGTCATACATAGGCTGGTATTGTTGTAAACCTTATTTTTTTCTAAAATTTTTTAGTTTATATTTTTGCAATTGTTTCTTTTCTCTAAGCAAGCGCGAAATGTTTTTCTGCCGGTTTGTATTTTTTTCTTTAGCCATATACTGCAAACAGTGGTTTTAAGCGCATTAAACGTTTAATGCGCAAAATGCTACATTCATTTAAATTCTACATCTTATTGAATAATTTTCAACCCAAATTTTTCAGCAGAAAAACCGAAGGTTAGCAAGAAGGATTGACGTGTTAACGGGGGTGTGTAACAACTATTTTTTCAAGTTGTATTGTTTTTTCGCGGGAAAAAGTGGTTTTTCCGCCTTTGGTGATGAATCCCTGGTTGCCTAATTCCATTTTTATCTTATCTATTTCTCGCTGAGCTCTTGTTTTCAAATCCCAAATTCTTTTGCTTAACTCCCTGGCACTCTGGTTTCTTTTTCCAATAACTAGCCTTTTTTCATCCAAGCTGTTGATTTTACCTTCCCACAACCTTAATTCCTCTTTTAAGCTGTCTACAGCCTCAATTAAAGTGGCGTTTTCTTCTTTCAGGGATTCTTTTTCTTGCTGAGCCTGGCGAAGCAGGCCTTCTGTTTCGTTTAATTTAGCCTTTATTTGCACCAATTCGCCCATCAGCGTATCTTTATCGTATTTTACAGGAACAAAAGCCCCCTTTTTATCTTTTAGCTTATCTCCCAAGGGCCCAAGGTCAACATTTACTGTCTCGCCTTGAGTGGAGCTCAACGCTTCCTTAAGAGACCGGATAATTTTGTGCTGATAAATAACTAAAAATGCGGCCAGAACTATTGCCGATATTAATAAAATCAATACGCCCTTACTCATATTTCCTTTTTTGAAAATCATAACACCCTCCAATTAATTGTTATATTGTAAGCCAATATTGCAATCTGTCAATGAAGAATTTAGGTGCTGCTTATGCCTTATCAAGACAAACTAAAAGGCTTGCGAATCTTTGATTTTACAGCCAGATAAAGGATATTTAGCTTAATCTTAAGCCATAACAGCTTGCCAGAGCAAGTTTTATATGGTAAACTTCTTTCAGTCAAAAGGAGGACAAATGGGAAGATATAAAGAAAAATTAAAAAGGATTCACAGGAAAAAAATGAGAAAAGCCAAGGAAGCAGTAAGGCTATATTACAAAAAAGAGATAGCCTATGAAAAATTGAATGCTTTGGCTAAGAAATTTCTGGCAAAAAGGAAAAGCAAAGAGAAAAAAGCTTCTTAAGTGCCGAATTTATAATGTTTCTTGACTCTTTTTTTGATATTCCATTTACATCTAAGGCCTTTTGGGAAAATAACTAAATCGTCTTTTGCCAATTTTACTTTGCCGCCGTCACTAAGTTCAATCTCAACTTCCCCATCCAGGAATAAACAAGTTTCTTTTTCGTCGTAAAACCAGTCAAACGTACTTACTTCTTTTTCCCAAATAGGCCAGGATTTGATGTTTAAATCCTTTAATTCTTTCTCGCTGGGTTTTCTAACTTCAATTTTTATACCCATAGGTTGTTATTTATTTTTCTTTTCCAGTAAATCAAGTATCTTATTTATCTTGTCAACCAAAGGAATTAAGGTATCCCCCTTGCGCAGCCTGATTCTAAGAGAATACTTCCCCTTGATAACTTCTTCCAATATCTCTTCCATACGTGAAAGCGCTCCGAAACCACGGTGCAAAATAAATGCCATGGTAATTAAAAGAATCAGCAAGATTGCACCAAAATTAAGCTGAAAAATCATATAAGCTACGTCTCCGCTTATATCAAAGTCTCTCCAGCCCAGCGTCTGTATAGAGACGTAAGCATTAATAAAAAAAGAGATGATAACCATTACCAGGATAATCCGGATGAATTTAAACTGTATGGGTATTCTAAGCCGTGGCAACCTTCTTCTCATGTTAACCTCCTTTTTAATGAACACATCATTTTTTCAAGCCTCGCCGCTACGGGCTGGGCAGGGCGCAGGAAAATGTTGGCTTCATTTAATATGTTAAAGAAAAAATTTGCTTATAACAATTTGATACTGATTTTATTGAGTTTACAAGTATAATGCCCAAAATAATACTTATAACAGTTATTATAACGGTTATAATTATTTTTTTATCGCGCGCTAAAGCGGGGTTGAACCACACCAATGGCAACATCAATGGCCCTATACAGAGAAAAGCAATTATCAGGAAAGACGCTGCGAAATACCATTTATTTTGTGGTTTCTTAACCAGGAATTCGCCGCAGAAACGGCACTTTAGAGCCTCATCCTGTATAACTTCTGCGCAATAGGGACATTTTTTCATATTTGTTTTATTATACTCTAAATCTTCGCTGCGAGGTAGTGAATTTTAATCAACTTTTTGCTCGTTACCGTCTTTTTGTCCGTTACAATAGACCGCTTCCGGGTATAAGCCTTTTTCGGCTAATTCAGCTTCTATCGTATAAACTTTTTCCGCCTGAAACAAATAATCAGCGTATTCAACAGGATTATAGTTTGCATTATTTAACTCCTGTTTTTCCTCTTCCTCAAGTTTCTTCCGCTCATCAGCACTATTAAAGTCCAGGCGGGCCTGTAATTTGTCGCCATTCTCAGCGTCCCGGAATAAATTATCCTTTATCTCCTCCGGAATATCGCTTCTTCCGGAAATCTCATTAATATTTAGGCAGCTTTCCAGCCTCTCCAGCATTCGCTTACGAAACTGTATAACCTTCAGTTTCATCTCCTGTTGATGTATCCACATGCCTTCAAGTTTTTTGCGCTCGGCAGAATATATTTTTTTCAGCAACTCAATATACATAAGCCCTCCTTATTATATAAAACAATATTGTATCAAAATCAAGGGCAAGCTCTCCGGGGTTAAACCTTGAAGTAAATAACGGGCGCGCTTTAGTCCGATTCTTGCTTCTTTTTTAAAAACATGGCGGGAAGTGGATTTGAACCACCGACGCAACGGGTATGAGCCGTTTGCTCTACCAAACTGAGCTATCCCGCCAATTTTTCAAAATTATACCATTGTTAAGTAAAAAAGCTATATGTTTATTGGCTCTTTAAGTTAGCTTGCCTTTCACTTAAGCGAACGGTAAACATCCAGGAGAGGAATTTTTAACTTATTTGATATTTTAAGGCAATCTTCGTATTCCGGGGTTTCTTTTTTGAGAGGGCCCAGGGATACCCTGAACTTAATTTTCCCGAATTTAGTTTTTTTAGAAATAAAGGCATACTTTAGTTTATCTCTCAGATATTCTCTGTAACGTATGCCAAAGGTGGTTGTATGAGAAAAAATTATATTTCTTATTTCTTCAAAATCTTTTGGCGCACATAACACGTTTAGGACAAATGCCGGCCTTGATTTTTTCATGATGACCTGCTCGATATATGCCTCTTTAGCGCCACTTGTATAGAGTTTTTCAAAAATATGCTCAAAAATTTGCGGGCTCATATCATCTATATTTGTTTCTATTTTAATGATTTTATCATTATTCGTTTTACGGCTCTCATCTGTAAGATACGCAACCAGATAATCCTGGTCCCCGCAGTTTCCATATGCCGTACTATATTTTTCAAAATCGAAACTTAAATCCGGCTGGTGGGCTTTCTGAAGTAATACCGCTGCCGTAGGCGTTATTGACTCATAGCCTAAATCCCGGGGATTTATTTTTTTGCCTTTAAGGATTTCAAGGGCTGCTTTTGACGGGCTGCTTAAAGGAAAACATGAAACGTATATATCTTTGACCGCTAAGTATTTCAACCCGACATAGAAACCGCAGATTTCCAAAATTGCATCAAGCCTGCCTAAATGATGAAATTTAAAATCTGCCTCCCTTACGCCATGGATTTTACGTTCTATTTCAAAAAGCTCTTTATACGAATTTAAAGCTTTTTCTTTTATCTCTTTTTCCAATCTTGATTTGGAGATTAGTTTTAGTATTTCCAGATAAGACAAGTTAAGCTCACCCTTAAAATCCAGGTATTTATTTTTGTGATGGTTGTTTTTTATTTCTTTTAAAACAATATCGAAATCTATCTTTAGCTTTTTAAGTTCTTTTTTTAAATATGAAATGGGGCATCCCAAACCAATCAAAGAATAAAGCAGCATATCGCCTGCTGCACCGCCGACTAGTTGAAAGTATATACTTCTCATTGTTTTAAGTTCCAAGCACCAAGCACCTCCGCCACATTAATACATTATTTAGGCGGATACGCCTCTGGCGTAAAATTCCAAATAAGCTCCAATTTTCAAATTCCAATATTCCGAATAAGTTTGGAATTTCGGTCATTGGGTATTGGAATTTTCATAAATATTATTTATTAATTAAATGTGCAAAGTATCCCGCTCCAATCCCATTATCTATATTTACACACACAGACCCGGGTGCACAGCTATTAAGCATGCCCAAAAGCGCACTAAGGCCCTTAAAAGATGAACCGTAACCTACGCTTGTAGGAACGCCTATTATGGGCGAGGGACAAATCCCTGAAATAATACTTAGCAAGGCTGCCTCCATACCGGCTACAACAATCAATACTTTTGCTTTTTTTATTTTATTTCTAAAGGATTCGATTCTATGCACTCCGGCAACACCGACATCGTAAATTCTTTTTACGCTGTTACCTAAAATTTCAAGAAATATGGCTGCTTCTTCCGCAACAGGAATATCAGAAGTACCTGCGGTAATTACCAGGCAATTTCCGTAATTGCCGTCAATTTTTTTTCCCAGGAAAGCAAGTTGTGCAACTTTAAAATATTTCAGCTTGGGGTAGGATTTTTTTAATATTTCAAATTGGGGTTGCGCTAGGCGCGATACAAAGATTAAATCGGTATATTTTTTGAATTCTTTAATTATGCTTTTCAGCTGTCCGGTGGTTTTACCTGGTGCATAAATTATTTCAGGCAGGCCTTTCCTTTTTTCTCTTTCGATATCAAGCTTAACAAACTCAAGGTCGACAAACCCTTTGTGCTTCATTAAAAAACAAGGTCTTTGATAATTGCCAAAAGCAGGACAACGATTACAGCGGCGGAAATTAAATAGAAATCATTAAAATACAGGAATTCGCGGAAAGTATCCTTAAGCCGGTGTTTCTTTTCAGGCAAATTGTATTTGTTCTTTATAGTTTCTTTGACTTTGAAAATTTCTTCCTTTCTAAAACGCAGGAATTCCCCTGCCACCTTAAAGCTTGGAAGAAGATTAGTATTGGCCAAATCTATAACTTCCTGTTCGGTTAAACCCAGAATGTGAGACACCTCTCTTGTGGTGAGCAATTTTTCTTTCATATTAAGTAATTTATGGCAGGCTGGATGGTTTATTCGTTTTATTGTTAACGATTCTGCGTAATCCAGTCTTCTACGCTTCTACGGTCAAAAAATAAACCTTCTCCTTCTTTTTGAACGGGAATTTTTCCCTTTCCAACCCATTCCATGATTTTTTCTTCTTCAACGGAAAGATAATCGGAAAGCTCCGTTAGAGACAACCTGCCCTGAGGCATTTTACACTTTCCGTTAAAAATAGCGCCTTCCTCTACCACTAATTTAGGCACTTCAATATCTCCGTTAACCTGGGCAGTGCTGGTTAAAGTAACCATGCGGCTTGCTGTAATCTTTCCGCTGATTCGGCCGCCCAAAATCATATCTTCACCTACAATGTCTGCGTTTACAATGGCATTTTCACCAACCATAAGATTTCCTTTCGTATTTAATGTCCCTTCAAATTTACCATTTATCCGTAAATTAACGGGTTCGGAAAAAACCAGGCTCCCTTGCATCGTAGCATTTATATCCAGTATCTTTTCATCTTCTTTTTTCCTTAACATTCAGCTCACCTCCTTAATTTTCCGCCTTGGGCGGAAAATTAATCCCGAAGCGCTCTCAAAAAATATCGAACGAGTTCTCTCGTGAGAAATTTTTTGAGTATACAGGCGCGAGGGATAATTAACAACATGCTCCAAGCCTCATCTATTTGTTTTCTGTTACTTCTAATTTCTTTTCTATATGTTTTAAAAAAGCAAGCGTAATAAAAGTGACTACGGTAGTAATTGCTGCTGCGCTAAAAAATCCGCAGCCGACAGCAAGGCCGATTGCCGAGCTCACCCAAATACTTGCTGCAGTAGTGAGCCCCTTTACGCCCTCGCTGCTTCCCATAATCGTGCCGGCGCCTAAAAATCCTATGCCGGTAACAACGCCTGCAGCAATTCGTGAAGGATCCACCGGAGCTTTACCCTGATATATTTCGAAAATATATAAAGACACAAGCATGATTAAGCTTGAACCGGTGCAGACTAAAATATGGGTCCGAAGCCCGGCATTGCGGCCCTTTTTTTCTCTCTCAAGGCCGATAATGCCCCCAAGAACAACCGCTAAAACAATCCTGGTTAATACTGCTGTAAAATCAAGCATTTTAATTCGCTTCAGCCTCCAAAGTTAAACTGCTTACTTTGCCTTTTTTATTATACAGGTAAAAACCCAATCCTGCAACTATTGCGGCGTTGTCTGCGGTATACTCTAGCGGAGGAATTAGAAACCTATCTCCTTTACCTTCGCTTTCTTTAAGCCGCTTTCGCAAATAACTATTCGCAACAACACCGCCGCCGCAGGCAACAACCTTTAATTTATACTGCGCTTTTGCTTCTAAAATTGCCGATACTACCGCCTCTATGCTCGCGGCCTGAAAAGAAGAAAGCAATTTTACCTTTGTATTTTTATCAAGCAAATTCTTTTTTTCAAATTCCATTTTTTTATATATTAAAGCTGTTTTAATTCCGCTAAAACTTAAATTTAGCCCGCTTCTTCCGCACTTAAATTTAAAATAATCTTTATGGCGCGCATCAAAAAGCTTATCAATTGCCGGCCCTCCCGGATAATCAAGGCCATATGCTTTTGCAATTTTATCGAAAACTTCTCCGCAGGCGTCATCCTGGGTTTGCCCTAAGAGTTTTATCTTATCAAAATCTTTAACGTAATAAATTTCGCTATGGCCCCCGGAAACAACAAGCCCCAGAAATGGGAATTCCAACTTCTCGTCGTTGTTCAGAAAAGATGCAAAAATATGCGCATAAAGATGATTAACCCCGATGAGAGGTTTTTTGATGGCGTAGCTTAGAGCTTTTGCAAAATTTACGCCGACGACCAGAGAGCCTATCAGGCCGGGCTTATAAGTTACGGCAATCAAGCCGATTTTATCCAAAGAAATTCCGGAAGTACCAAGTGCACCGTAAAGGACCTTATTTATATTTTTGAGGTGGGCGCGGGTTGCAATCTCAGGAACCACTCCTCCGTATTTTCTATGTTCCCTTAACGAAGAAATGGTGACGTTTGAAAGAACTTTATAATCTTTCAATATCGCACAGGAAGTTTCATCGCAGGAAGTTTCTATGCCGAGTGTGTACATTTTGTTTTACACAGATTATCACAGACACAAAACAGATGATCGCAGATGAATTTTTCTGTGATCATCTGTGTCCGCCTATTTGTGATCATCTGTGTTATTTTGTCGAAGACAAAACAAGCATGCCTTTTAGAAAATCAACCGCCCTTACTATCGGGTAGTCTTTTTTATAATCGAATTCCGGCTTCTTCTCCAGTTTCTCAAAAACATCTTCCTTTTCATCGGCACCAACATCATTGGCAATAACTATATCCGGGGTAATGCCCTTTTCATGTATGCTTGCGCCAGATGGAGTATAATACCTTGAGGTAGTAAGCCGCAGAGCCGAGCCGTCAGAAAGCGGAATTATTGTTTGAACCGAGCCTTTTCCGAAACTCGTTTCGCCCATGATAACTGCTTTCTTGTTATCGCGTAGCGCGGAAGCAAGAATTTCGCTCGCAGATGCACTTCCCTTGTTTATAAGAACCACCATCGGCATGTCGCTGTATTTTTCCTTCAGCGCAACCGATTTGTATATATTTTCTTTTTCGGTCCTCGACCTCGTAGAAACAACGGTCTTGTCGGTTTCAAGAAACCTGCTTGTTACATCAATTGCCGATTCAAGAAGCCCTCCGGGATTGTTCCTGACGTCTATTACTATTGCCTTAAGGCCTTTTTTATTCAATTCCGTAAGGGCCTTGTCCAAATCCCTCGCAGTATTTTCTCTAAATTCTGCTATCCTTATATAACCTATGCTGTCTTCGAGTAATTCAGCGCGTTTAATGTCTTTTATTTTTATTATTGCGCGGACCAATATAACATCTTCAAGCTTTCTGTCTTTTTCTTTTAGCACTGTAAGGGTAACTTTTGTGCCGGGGTCACCCCTTAATTTTTTTACAGCTTCGGTTATTGTAATTCCTTTTGTTACTTTCCCGTCTATCTTTACAATTATATCGCCGGACTTTAAACCGGCATTCCAGGCGGGGGTATCTTCAATGGGAGAAACTATCGTAAGCAAAGTATCCCGTATGGTAATTTCAATGCCGAGGCCGCCGAATTTTCCTTCTGTATCAACAAGCAATTCCTTATATTCGTCAGGGCTAAGAAATTCACTGTAAGAATCAAGGGAAGCTAGCAGCCCCTCCAAAGCGCCATAGATTAAATCATGGGGCGGTTTGTCTTCTACGTATTTTTTTTCAATTACGGCTAAAGCTTCAGCGAAAACGTCAAGTTCCTTGTAAAAATTATCTTCGCGCTCTTTGGCAATTGAAACTTTGTTATAATAAGAAAAAATACCTACGGATACGATTGCGGTTATTATTACGCCGAGTAAAATTTTTTTCCGCATTTCTTGCCTCCTTAAATTTTGCGACGCAGTCGCTAAATTTAACCCACAGCGCTTCAGGCGCAAGGGCTAATCTTTTTTACCTTTTAAGTGTTTTCTCAAGCAATTCCTTGACTACCTTTGGATTTGCCTTGCCTTTGGTTTTTTTCATAACAAAACCGACAAGAAACATTATAGCCTGAACTTTACCTTCTGTATATTCTTTTACTGCTTTTGGGCTTTCTTTTATGGCCTCGAGAACCAGGCCATTAAGCTCGCCTTCTGCGGAAACCTGGGAAAGGCCTTCATTTTTTATAATTTCATCTATGTCGCGATTATTGCTTATGCAAAGTACAAGAACTTTTTTTGCCGTTAAATTATTAAGCAGGCCGTTTGAAAAATATTTTACAATCTTTGAAAAATTTTTTGCGCTCAATTTCACCGACTGGAACCTGTCAGGAAATGCATTTACCTGCTCTAGGAACGGCCCGATAATAAAATTGCATATTTTTTTCGGCTCATTGAATTCTTTTACTGCTTCTTCGAAATAATCAGCAAGGAATTTTTCGGATATCAGCACGTCCACATCGAGCTCCTGAAGTTTATACTGGTTAAGAAAACGTTTATGCCTGTCCTGCGGCAGCTCCCTTACGAACTGTTTTTCGTTTTCTATAAATTCTTCTTCAACAAAAAAATCAAGAAGGTCCGGCTCTGGAAAATAACGATAATCGTGAGCTTCCTCTTTACTGCGCATTACTTCGGTTTTCTGCCGGTCTGCGTCCCAGAGGCGGGTTTCCTGAAAAATCTTTCCGCCTTCATCTAAAGTTTTTGACTGCCTGGTTACTTCATATTCCAAAGCATCTCTTACGCCTTTAAAAGTATTCATATTCTTAAGTTCTACCTTTACCCCAAGCGTTGACGCACCTTTGTTTTTTAAGGATATGTTTGCGTCACAACGCAAACTTCCCTTTTCCATATTGCACTCTGATGCGCCTATATATTGAAGAATAAGTTTAAGAGACGAGAGGTAATTGAAAGCGTCTTGGGGGCTGGTGATATCAGGATTTGAGACTATTTCCAAAAGCGGCGTGCCTGTCCGGTTTAAATCAACCAGGGAATAATTCTCTTTATGAATAAGTTTTCCGGCATCTTCTTCAAGATGGACCCGTGTTATGCCTATTGTTTTTTCTGTCGGCAGTGAAAGCGCCCCGCCTTCGCCTAAAGGCATTTTATATTGGGATATCTGGTAATTTTTCGGTAAATCAGGATAAAAATAATTTTTTCTCTCGAAATATATTTTCTTGTTTATTTTACAGTTAAGGGCAAGCGCTACTCTTATAGCAAGGAGAAGCGCCTGTTTGTTAAATACTGGCAGCACCCCCGGATACCCGCAGCATACAGGGCAAATATTACTGTTCGCAGGATTCTCAAACTTCGTAGAGCACGAACAGAAAATCTTTGAATTGGTGTTTAGCTGCACGTGGACCTCTAAGCCTATTACTGTATCGAATTCTTGCATAATAATTATTTTAATTCCGGTATTCTCTTATGGTAATCAGTTACGCACTGGTAACTGTAGCCCGCCCTAATAAGTGTTTCTTCGTCAAATTCTTTCGCGATAAGCTGCGCTCCGATAGGTAAATTATTTTTGGTAAAACCGCAGGGCAGCGATACCGCCGGAAGCCCAGCAAGATTCGCAGATATGGTATAAATATCGGAAAGATACATGCTTAAAGGGTCTGTTGCTTTTTCTCCTATCTTAAAAGCGGCAGTAGGAGATGTCGGAGTCAATATTACATCTACTTTTTTAAAAGCATCATCGAAATCTTTTTTGATGAGGCTGCGTACCTTTAAAGCCCTTACATAATAAGCATCATAATAGCCGCTGGAAAGGCTGTAAGTGCCGAGAAAAATTCTTCTCTTTGACTCATCGCCAAAACCCGCTCTGCGGGAGTTTTTGTAAATATCCATAAGCCCCGAGGCAGATTCTCTTAAGCCATATTTGATACCGTCAAATCTTTGCAGGTTAGAGCTGGCCTCGGAGGAACCAATGATATAGTAAGTAGCCACCGCGTATTCCGTATGAGGCAAGTCTATATCTACGATTGCGGCACCCTTTTCTTTCAGGAGCCTGCTTACTTCTAAAATCGCATTTTTTATTTCTTCATCTATTCCTTTAGCAAAATATTGGCGCGGCATTCCGACCCTGAGCCCTTTTACATCATCTATCAATGACTTTGAGAAATCTTTTTTCTCAATTGGAGCAGACGTAGAATCGTGTTCATCAAAACCGCAAATTATATTAAGAAGATGGGCGCAATCAGTAAAATTTGTAGTAAGCGGGCCGATCTGATCCAGGCTCGAGCCAAAAGCTATCAAACCATACCTTGAAACCCGGCCGTAACTTGGTTTAAACCCCACAATGCCGCAAAACGAGGCTGGCTGGCGTATAGAACCCCCTGTATCAGAGCCCAGAGCAAAAGGGACAAGCCGTGCTGCAACTGCCGCTGCAGAGCCGCCGCTGGAGCCTCCTGGCACTCTTTGCATATCCCAGGGGTTTTTCGTAACTCCATAGCAGGAGCTTTCCGTGGATGAACCAAAAGCAAACTCATCCATGTTGGTTGTGCCGATAATTTTAAGGCCTGCGTTCTTTAATTTCGTAATGACTGTTGCATCATACACTGCCGTATGAGAAGAAAGAATCTTTGAAGCGCAGGTAATTTTTTTACCTTTTATGCAAATATTGTCTTTAATTGCTATAGGCACGCCTTTAAGCGAAGAATCGCCATCTGCCCCAATTGGCACTTCATAACTTTCTACAAAGGCGTTTAGGCTGGTGCTATTGTTTATACGTTCTCTAAAAAAAGAACATGCATCTTTTTCGCTTAATTTGCTATTTTTGATGTTTTGGGCAATTTGAATGCCGGTTAGACCGGTTAGATTATCCATTATAAACTATTCAATTACTTTGGGTATTTTAAAATAATTTCCTTCCCGTGAAGGAGCATTTTTCAGAATATCTTCCTGAACGCCGGAATCCGTAGCCTCGTCTTTTCTGAATATATTATTTTTAAGGCTGGGGCCCCTCATTGGCTCAACATTATCCACATCAAGCTCTTTAAGTTTATCGATATAGCCTAAAATTTTGGACAGTTGGCTGCTTAGATGTCCGGCTTCATCACCGGATACCCCAATTCTTGCAAGATTAGCTACATATTCGACTTGTTTTTCGTCCGGCATATTACACCTTGGGTAAGCTTTTTAAGGCAGCTCTTATTTCTTTAAGTGGGTGGGAATAATTTTTCAATTCTCCGTTAAAAAATTTATCGTAAGAAGCGAGGTCTAAAAATCCATGGCCGCTAAAATTAAAAACAATGCATTTTTCTTTTTTCTCGCTCTTGGCAATTTCAATTACTGCCTTTATGGCGTGAGCTGTCTCCGGAGCTGGAACCAGGCCCTCGGTTTTAGCAAACAGCACCGCCGCTTTAAAAACATCTATCTGGTTATAAGCTCTGGCTTCAATAATTTTTTTATCGTGCAAAGCGCTAACCAATGGGGAACAGCCGTGATAACGCAGCCCTCCTGCATGTATTCCTGCCGGAATAAAGTTATGCCCCAATGTAAACATTTTTATAAGAGGCGTAAGGGAGGCGGTGTCACCGAAATCATATTCATATTTTCCTTTGGTTAAACTCGGGCAGGCAAAAGGCTCAACTGCTATAATTTTTAAATTATCATTTTTTAATTTATCTTTGACGAAAGGATGTATCAATCCGCCGAAATTACTTCCTCCACCCACGCAACCTATAAGATAATCCGGCACTTCATCCGCGAGTGCCAGTTGTTTTTTTGCTTCCAAGCCTATGACTGTCTGATGAAGTAACACATGGTTTAAAACACTTCCCAGGCAATAATTAGTATTTTTGTCTTTTGCGGCATCTTCGACTGCCTCGGATATCGCAATACCTAAACTGCCCTGGCAATTGGGATCTTCTTTAAGAATTTTTTTGCCGCTTTCCGTAAGCGTTGAGGGCGAGGCAACAACTTCAGCCTGCCACATACGCATTAATGATTTTCTGAAAGGTTTTTGTTCGAAGCTTACCTTAACCATATAAACGCGGCAGCTTAACCCGAAAACATTGCAGGCAAAACTTAAAGCGCTGCCCCATTGGCCGGCGCCGGTTTCGGTAGTCAAGCGCTTGATGCCTTCTTTTTTGTTGTAATAGACCTGCGCAATTGCGGTATTTGTTTTATGGCTGCCTGTAGGCGAGGCGCTTTCGTCTTTATAATATATCCGGCATTTTGTCTTTAGCGCACGCTCCAGATGCACTGCCCTTTTAAGCGCGGTTGGCCGCCAGATAGTTAAAATATCCATTACTTCGTCAGGAATTTCTATCCAGCGCTCCTGGCTCATTTCCTGTTTGATAAGAGAAAGTGGAAAGATTGGACGAAGATCATCCTCTTTCAAGGGCTTGCCGGTTCCCGGATTAATCGGAGGCGGGAGCTTAAATGGTAAATCCGCAGCTACGTTATACCAGCTTTGGGGGATATCTTTTTCGGAAAGGTTTATTTTAAAGTCCGCCATAGAAGAGTATTATAAATGAAAAAGGCCCTATTGCAAACGAAAAACACATAGCCGCAGGTAATTTATCTGCGGCTATCTGCTTTAAAATCTGTGTTAATCTGCGTTTAAGAAGCGTGGTATTTCCCGCGGAACAAAGTAAGCTCCAGAAAAGCCTGCAGCCTTCTTGAACGGCTGGGATGCCTTAATTTCTTAAGCGCTTTTGCTTCAATTTGCCTGATGCGTTCGCGCGTTACCTTAAAAATCATGCCTACTTCTTCTAGTGTTTTGGGCGTGCCGTCTTCTATGCCGAAACGAAGTATAAGAATCTTTTTTTCTCTTTCCGTTAAACTCTCCATAGCCTGCTGTAGTTCCTCTTTCAGCATAGAATAGACTGTTGCGTTGGCAGGAGATACTGCTTTCTTGTCTTCAATAAAATCTCCAAAATATGTATCTCCATCATCGCCTATCGGCGTGTGTATCGATATTGGCTGTTGGGAGACTTTAACGATGTCTTTTATTTTTGAAATCGGCAGCCTAAGCTCTTTGGAAAGTTCTTCAGAGGTAGGTTCTCTTCCTTTTTCCTGGATAAACAACCGCGAAATGCGGATTATTTTGTTGATAGTTTCTGTCATATGTACAGGAATTCTTATGGTGCGCGCCTGGTCAGCTATTGCACGCGTTATTGCCTGGCGTATCCACCAGGTAGCGTAAGTTGAAAATTTATATCCGCGTTCGTACTCAAACTTCTCAACTGCCTTTATTAAACCGATATTACCTTCCTGTATCAAATCAAGAAAAGAAAGGCCGCGGTTTACATATTTTTTTGCTATGCTTACTACAAGACGAAGATTAGCCTCAACCAGAGTCCTTTTTGCCGCGTTGTATTGCCTTTGTTTTTCGAAAATTATCCTTAGCTTAAGCCTTATTTCTTCTTCCTTAAAACCAAGCCTTCTTATAAAGGTTCTTTTGCTTTTGCCTAATTGGCGCTTTTCTTCGCTGGCGCCTCTGCCGTGGACTGTTGTAAGCCGCCGGTTTATTTTTTCTATTTCGCGCCCCAGCATATGCATGTTGGCTATTATTTGTTCAATTATTACGATTGTAAAATTGAAACTTTCAAGAAGCCTCTTCTGGGTATCGATATTTTTCGTCCTTATAAGTTTTACATAAAGGTCTTTTATCCGTTTAATCTCTTTTTCCTTATTTGTTATTTCACCCTTAACAAAATCATCGGGGTTTAGTTCGTCTTTAAACAGCTTTTGAGAAATTTCGATAAAGGCTTCTTTGGCTATGACGGTAGAAAATATCTCGGCCCGTAATAATTCCTCTTTGCTTTCTATTTCCTTTGCAAGCCGGACTTCTTCTTCGCGGCTTAAAAGAGGAATCTGGCCCATCTGTTTTAGGTACATCTTAACCGGATCGTCTACCGGAGATGAAACTACGTGGACTTCTTTCTTTTCTTTTTCGCGCTCCCATTCCTCAACTTCGTTGGCTTCAAGAACGCTTATGTTCTGGTTATCGAGCCGTTCGAAAACAACATCCATTTCCTCTGCGCTTACAACCTCTTCCGAGAGGAAATGGTTAATTTCATCATAAGTAAGGTATCCTTTCTTCTTGCCCAGTTCAACTAACTGCTCGATACTCCTCTCAAGAACTTTTTTCTTATGCATTTTTTACCTCGCTAGTTATCTTGTCAAATTTATTGATTAAAACTTTTAATCTATCTTTCTCGCCTTTTACTTCTGCTTCTTTTATGTCCAGTTTTAGTTTATCCATAGAAAGTCTTGCACGGCGCTGACGCAGCTTAAGGATACAGCTTTTAAAAATTTCGCCCTCAAGGGGAATATCTTCTTCAAGAAGTATCTTCGAAATAAATCCGCTTACTTCCTTATCTTCGATTGCACCTAAAATTTTATTGCAGGTCATATCGGTTGAGTCGTTGTAATTTTTAAGAAAGTATGAAACCGTCTTTCTTGCAAGGGGATATGAAAAATCTTCCTCGCGTAAATTTTTCCTGATAAGCGGAAAGGCTTTTTTATTGGAAAACATAAATTTAAGAATAATCTTCTCCGCTATGGAAAATGTCTCTTTAGGCTGTAAATTAGCCGTTTGCTGCGTTTTCGCTTCTTTTTTGTCAGGAAAGATTTTCTTAAATTCAGCGATGAGTATTTCTTCTTTAATTCTTAAAACAAAGGAAAGCTTCTTTATGTATTCATACTTTTCTATCTCGCTGTTTAGTTTGTTTAAGGTAGAAAACATCTCCTGCGCTATTTTTGTCTTGCCTTCTATACTTTCCATATCATACATTTTACTTAAGATTGAAACTTTATAATCAAAAAAATCTTTTTTGTCGGAAAATACACGCATAGATTCTTCTTTGGGCTTTGCTCTAACCAGAGAGTCCGGGTCAAAACCCTGCGGTAAGGATACTACTCTTACTTTTAAATCGTTTTCAAGCAGGAGGTCAAGAGCTCGCAGCGTTGCCATCTGGCCCGCTTTATCAGAATCATAGACAAGTGTAACGTTATTAGTATACCTTCTTATAAGGCGTATCTGCTCGACTGTTAAAGCTGTGCCCAAAGAGGCAACGATATTTTTTATTCCGGATACATGCGGCATAATCATATCAAGGTAGCCCTCGACAACTATTGCGCAATCAGCTTTTGCAATATCATCTTTTGAAAAATTAAAGCCGAACAAATGGTCGCGTTTGCTGTAAACCTGGTTTTCTATTGAATTTATATATTTTGGCGCTGTATCCCCCTCTCTCCATGTCCTTGCGCCAAAGCCTATAACGCGTGAACGTATGTCGAATATCGGAAACATAACCCGTTCACGGAATAAATCGCGGTAAGCCTCTCCTTGCGATATGGCAAGAGAGGATTTCTCAAGTATCTCAAGAGTAAAATTTTTCTTACGCATATAGTCGATAAGGCTGTTTCGCCCTAAAGAATAACCTATGCGGAATTTTTTAATGGTTTCGAGAGTTATTCCTCTTTTATTAAGGTATGCAATTATTGGCTTAGCGCAAGATTCTTCAAGAAGGGCTTTATGATAAAATAAAGACGCTTCGTCCAGGCAATTATAAAGGATATTTTTAAACCTGTCTTTTTCTAAACTTTGGTGCGGGATTTCAATGCCCAGGCGTTTGGCAAGAAGCTCGACCGCTTCAACAAAAGTCATCTTCTCATGCATCATAAGAAACTGTATGACGCCGCCGCCTTCGCCGCAGCCAAAACAATGAAAAATCTGTTTCTGCGGGCTTATCATAAAGGAAGGCGTTTTTTCTCCGTGGAAAGGGCAATTCGCTTTAAAATTCCTGCCGGCGCGTTTTAGCGGTATGTAGCCGGATATTACTTCCACTATGTCCGTTCTGGTTTGTATATCGTCTATGAATGACTGAGGTATCATATTTTACGCCACGGCAACTTTACGGCTGTTTAGCCCTGTTAATTTTCTATTTACTTTTACGCGCGAACCTGCGAAAACCTGCGAACTCGTATATCTTAATTTTTTCTTTACTTGTAAGATAATCAAGCATGATATTTACGCCCAAGTTATCGGAAGCTATATGCGGAGCAACAACCACATTTATGTTGTGCTCCTTGCATTTTTTGAAATGCTCTTCAGACTGATGCATTGCAATTATCGTGTCCACCCCGCAGGAAGATAGCTTGTCGTAAATACCAGAAGGCCCTTCGGTTCCTCCGGTAAACTCAATATGTATCCGGCGAACGCGGCTGGCGCGGCTGCCTATCTCTATCATTACGCTGTTATTATTTTTTGCGGACTCATTATATTCCGGAATTTCATTGAGCAAATCAACGATTTTACCGATTGTTGACGGAGTTTCTTTATCCATTAATTTTTTTATATATTGATAGGCAAGGTTATCGCAGGGAGTGTGCATGCACAAAAGATTTACCTTAAGCCATTTCGCCACATCAACTACTTTCTGGTGATTTGCCGCGTGGATTCTGCGTTCTATTTCCGCTTTCCTTTCCGACAAAAGATTCTCTGAGGCACTTAAAGATATGCCTTCGTTATGATAGGCAAAAATCTGAAGGTCCATTACATCATAGAGGCTGGCAAGCGCACGGCCTGTTGGGTGATGGCTGATTGCAAGGTCTATATTGGTTCCTTTCTCGCGCAGGCGGTCCACAAGAAGGAGCTCTGCTTCATTTACATCTACCCCTACAATAACGGATTTTATATCGGCCTCAAGTTCGCCATTAAGTATGCGGGTATCTGCGAATGGATTTGTAAGTGAATCTATATCGAAAACTTCCTTTTGTGCTTTTTCTAATTTATCATATGCCGATTTTTTTTCTTTGAAATAATTATCGATTTCTTTTTTACCGCGGATATCGGCTTCAATTCCCTTTTTGATTATTTCCTGATAAATCGTTTTTAGTTTCATTCATTACCCCCTTATCGTCGATTAAAACAACTGATTTAATTATTTTTTTCTTTACTTTCTGATTTTTCAGAATCTGCAGCTAGAATTCTTTCAACTTCCGTATTAACTGTAAAACCCGGAATAAATTTACTAAGATTACCGGCCACGACTAAATATGTTTTTGGCGCTATCGATTTAAATAGCCTTGGGGCCATACCGCTAAAAGTGTTTGGCTGCGAGGGGAAAAGATGAAGAAAAAAAACTAAGACGCTCGCCAAAAAAATAAGCCTTAAAAATCCGAAGGCAATAGCCGCTATTTTTTCGGCAAAAAGAATTTCTTTTCTTTTAAATAAGGCGTCAATTATTTTAATAAGAAGCCCCAATATTATTCCAATTATGACAAAGAGCGTAATGGCTGTAACGGCCTTGCTTAAATCGCCACCTAAAAACGGTATTTTATCGGAAATTTTTTCGGCTAAAAATGGGTAAAATTGAAAAGTGAAAATCGAGTTGATAAACAGCGCCAGTATCTTAAAAATCTCGATGAAGATTCCCTTTGATATGGCTGCGTAAGTTATTCGTAACCAAAGGATTAGGAAAACTATATCTATGAGGCCGAATCCTTTTAATATGCCCATTTATCAAAATTTATTTAGATATAACATATTAAGCCATAAAAGTCAAGAAAACGTTTACATTACCCAAAAACTGCCGTTTCGCAGGCATTTTTTCGGTTATAGATTGTTTTATTGCACTTGAGGTAAATTCCCCATTTTTTTCCTAATTGAATATTCAACGTAACCGGCAAGAATTTCCTGCACCTTAGCAGGTGGGGCAACTACAAAATAGGTAGAAATAACTGCGTGCGCCATTTCATGGGCAAGCATACCGGCGGTTGCATCGTTAAATGAAATATAAATTGTGTTATGGCTTGGAATATAAACGGAGGGTAAATTTGCTTCTACTATCTGGGCGCTACCGGAAATAGCCTTGCTTACCTCCACAACATCAGGATAAACTATGAGGCTTCCGCGGTAACTTTTAAGATTAATATTTAGTACATCGCAAACTTCAAGAAACAAGGAATCTATGCCTTCTTTGATTACAGAACGTATATCGCTGTTATTTTTTGATAAAGTATCGAGCCTGAACAGCCCTGTTGCATTTATTTTTTCTGCAAAACTGGATAAATTGCAGCCTTCGCATATCGATACTTTAAAATACTTGGTTTCAATTGTCTCAGGATAACAGGCCAAAGGCCAAAGGCCCAAAACCAAAGACCAAAGAAAAATTATTTTATTCTTTTTACAATTTTTAATTTTTAATTCGTGATTTTTTATTTTTTCCATTTACTTGTTGCAGTGAAATGCCGGTTTAAAATTATATGCTCTTAAAGGTATCCAGAATTGATTCTATGCGTTTTATTTTATCCTCAACCTGTTTTTTGTTTTCAAAATAAATACCATCAAGTATTTTTTGTGCTCCTAAAGTTTCCAGCCTGATTGCAGTCATTTTGTCCCTTAGTGAATTCGACATATTAGTTAACGAATGGGATAAGTCTTTGAGCTGGTCAGTAGCCCTTATTTGAAAGTTAGCTGCGAAATTAGCGCTGCCTAGCTTATCTATCTCTCTCTTTAACCTGTAAAGAGGGCCGGCAATTTTGTGGGAAACGAAAAGTGTAAGGAAAATAACCGATATAGCCGAAAATATCGTTACCACGATAATTGTTTGCAGTATAAATGGCAGAATAAAATCTGCTGTAGTTTTCACTGTGACTTTTGTATTTTCAATAGCAACAGTGGTTGAGTTAATCGAGAGAAGAAAGAGAGAAATTCCTATGGCAATAGCTGCTAAAATTACAATGACGCAGAATTTAAATATGAATTTTGTCTGAAACTTTTTGTCGATAAAATAATTTCTTCTTTGATTATTCATCTTTAACCTCCTTAAATTTTGCGACGCAGCCGCTAAATTTAACCCGAAGCGCTTCGTGTAAATTTTCTAGGCCTACGGCCGATAAAATTTACACGATATACAGGCGCGAGGGATAAACTTATATTCCCCATCAATTTTATTTTTTTTCCTCTGTTATACCCAATTCTTTATAATTTATTTTTACATTCGCCTGCTTTTTAAGTAGGTCCATCCAATCTTCAACCGCTTTTTTCTGGTGTTCCTTAAAAAGAACCAGGCGTATTTCCGGATAAACATCTTCAAGAGTTTTTCCGGGAAATTTATCTTTATTTGCATTATAAAAATCTCTTATTTCATCATCGCCTATCTTTATAGTCAAAAACAATTCTTTTGATTTTTTATCGACAGCTCTTTTTAAAAGCGACTGCTCCCAGAAATCCTGAACATCCTCAAGAAAGTTTGCTTCTTTATCCAATCCTCTTGTTTCCGCTTCCCTAAGTATAAGCTTTCTGTTTATGAGGTTATCCAAGAACTCCTGGCGCGCTTGCGCTGTGTCGGGCTTTGACAGATTAAATTTAGCGAAGTCTTTTTCGAATTCAGCTTTTGTGATTTTTATTGTTCCGATTGAAACAACCGGCTCTTCTTTTTGGGCACAAGCTAAACCCAATAAAATGATAGATATAAATAAAATCCAATTTAATCTACGCATTTTGTCCTCCTTATGTTAGGCGAATATGTAATTTGGAATAGATAACTCCATTTTACACATATTTTTGGAATTGTCAGCACTTTTGGCGTTATGCCTTACAAATCTTCTCGATGTCAGTAAGGTTTATAAACTTAATCACAAAATCACCATATCTGCGGCTATAAGGCTCGGCTACATTATGAGATACTACATATACCTGCGCTTTATCATAATGCCTTAAAAATACTTTGATGTTTGCCGGATTGAAATCTTTATCGCGCCATTTACATTCTATCGCTAAAATAGGCTGGCCTCTTTTTTTAATAACAAAATCTATTTCGTGGCCCTGTTTATTCCTCCAATAGCCGATATCTTTAGCTTGCCGGCAGGCAAAGAGCTCGTTTAAAACAAAATGTTCCCACAAATAACCCATATCATCATCTCTAAGTTCATGCCAACCGCGATAATAACAAACAAATCCGGTATCAAAACCATAAACTTTTGGAGCGGATATAATTTCGTTTTGCTTCCGGGAACTAAAAGGGCGGATAATATGCGCCGCGAAAGTAGCCTCAAGGACTTTCAAATAATTGGAAATAGTAGTCCTGCTTGCTTCGCACGGAGACGTAAAACTATTGGCTTCGAATATACCTCCGCTTTGAGCCATTATAAGTTCGAAAAATTTCTGAAAGGAATAGCGCCGTTCAAGCCTAAATAGCTCCTGTATGTCTTTCGCCCAAAAAGCATCTATCCAGTCCTGAAAATTGCGTTCCGGATACCTATGGTGCATAAAAAAAGGCGGTAATCCACCGTAGAGGAATCTATGCTTATAGTCAGTATTGCCGAAGGACTCGCCGTCTGACAATATCATAGGCGTAAGCCAAATTTCGCGCTTTCTATCTGCTAACGTGTCCTTGAATTTCGCTGAAGCGCTAAGAGTAGATGAACCTGTAGCGATAATTTGTATATCCGGGTAATGGTCAGCAGCTATTTTCAGGAGTTCAGAAGGATTTGGCAACCTGTGAATTTCATCCAAAGCAATACGGCGGCCTCGCAGGTTTTCTAAAAATGCCTCGGGGTCTTCCATCAACCGCCTTATGCGGGGAAGTTCACAGTCGAAATAATCAATATTTTCAAAGCTTTTACAGAGAAACGTCTTACCCGCGCGGCGGACACCTGTCAGCCAGACAATTGATTTTTCTTTAAACCGCTCCTCTATGGCATTTTTCCAAAATGGCCTGTTTTTCATAGTTAAAGTATAGCATATAGTTTAACTATATGCAATAGTAAATTCATATAGATAAGCCCTGCGCAACGAAGAAAGCTCTTTGACTGTTCAAAATAATACTTAATACCAAATACCAAAAAATCCATAAAAAAACCCCGCTTGTATAAAAGCAGGGTTAAGTGGTCGTAAAGTTGTAAGTATTTTTTCTATTGATAATATGTAAAAGGGGCGCTTTTGAATTTAAGGTTGTCTTCGATGAAATCATATGCTCCGGCATCCAAATTAATTCCGTCAAATGCTGAATAATCCATTGGCGTTAAAGGATGATACCCAAAGAAGAAAGGAGTTGAGCCGTCTGCACTGGTTATACGCACTGTGCTTAAAATTTCATAATATCCTAAGCCCCTCTTAAGAAGCTCTTCCAAGATTCCTCCTGGTACACTAAACGGATATGCCGGCCAGATCTGCTGTAATTCCGCATTAGCTGCTGAAGGAGCTGTAAAAGCAACTGTGCCTAAGCCCATAACTGAAGCCGCATCTGTATCGTCATACAAAACATATCCTGCGGGTATACTAGCCAAATCAAGCGCCGGTGAAGGATATACGCCAGTAATGGCTGTAGTTGCCGGCCTGACTATGCCCTGTATTACGCCGCTTATAGGTTTTACTCCATTACCATGGCCGGTATCATAAGAACCTGCTCCGCCGCCTATTCTAAGTACTAATCCGGCTGGAGATGTTCCTGAAGGCAAAGCTGAATTAATATAACCGTTTATGACTTGTATATTAACTTTTAAAGGATTCGTTACCGATGGAACGCCCGGAGTGCCTACGCCGATAGTTCCGTTGGGAGTTGCGAAATAGGAATAACCTCCGGCGATAACGTTCGGCCCAATTGGCAAGTCAGAACCGATACTAACCATAGCAGGCGAGAAATAATCGATACCGGCAACAGTTTTCCAAGGAGTGCCGTTAAGGCCCATTAAAGCTTCACCGATAAACCATGAAATATCGCTAGCATCAATACCAAAAGCACCACCAAGGATGCTGTCAATTTCTGAAGCTAACCAATTTACATTTGCCTGACTTACCGCTGGATTCCAGCCATGACCGGCATAAATTGAACCGTTTTTACTTTCTAAATATACTCCACCGCGCGGACAAACAATAGAGTTAACCAACATATCGCCACCGCTAACTATATGTACGATACCGTCGTTGGCAGCAACCGACATTCCTAAGGCGCCGATAAGGCTACCGGCATCATATACCGGCAAATAAAGGCCGAGATCGATATTATCCTTCTCATTAATATAAATACTTCCTTTGTCCCAGGAATAAGCGCTCAAAATATCAACGTTCGTATTAATTGGATTAAGAGCAGTACCGATATTGCCAGCTGCTAATAAACCAAGGTAATGGGCGGTTACGTCTCCGTCATCATAGATGTTACCTAGGATAGCGGCTACCAAAACCATATCAGAAGATATATCTCCTAAAGTCACGTCACCGAACAGGGAAGCAATTAATACGGCACTGCTGTAAGTATATTGCGAGCCGATATCGATACCCAGAAATCCTTCTAAGATAGAAATCAGGTCAAAAGTTGAGCTGCCTTGAGCTATAACATCTGCGGCATAAATATCACCCAAAGCCAACAATGCTACCGCAGCAAATGAATTGTCGCTAATTGCCCTTATCGGCCCGTTAGCAGTTAAATCATTTCCTGCCAAAAGCGCAACTAATGATACGCCATCCGTGCTTAAAGCAGAGATGGAAGCATCTGTAATTAAGTCATTTGCTGCTAAAGCTAAAACAACAGAGAAACCATCGCCAGAAATCGCACGAATCTGGCTTAAACTATCAAGAATAATATCATTACTGGAAACCAAGGCGGTCAATGCCAATCCGTCAACCACATTTGCTTCGATAATGCTGTTAACTATATTTAAATTCCCGGCAAAAATATCGGCAAAGGCATAATCATCAGCGGTGGCAAGAATTAAGCTATCGGTAATGTTAACGTCACCAGTACCGCCAAGCCAGGCGCTTAAAAGACTCGTAAACCAGGCCCAGTCAAAACTAAAACTGCTTAATACGCTGGATAAACCTAAAGTATCAATCGTAACGCTAGCCATACCGCTGCCAGCGACTAAAGCTTCTATGTCGCCACGAACTATATCAATATTTCCTCCGTCGGTAGCAAGGACCACTAAAGCATCCCCATCGCCGCCAACCGTGGCTTTTATGGAATGAACTCCGAAGATACTGTTAGTTACAAGCATTGAGTTATCAGCAACTACCACCACAGAAGCATCGCCATTGCCGATTACTTTAGCTAAAATATCGCTGTCAATAATGCTAATATTATTAGCGTTTAAGTTAATTATGGCAGTACCGCTATTCACGGATGCCAAAATAGTGCTTGGGTCAACTATAATGTCTTCCCCAGCATCGATTTCAACAAGAGCGTCACCCCTGCCGACATTTGCTTCTATTGAAGAGGAGTCAATTTCTACGTTTGTGCCGGCATCAAGTTTTGCCCAGGCAACGCCAAAACCATTAACTTTAGAGGTAAGGGTGGCATTATTTGCAAGGTAAATGTTTTCTCCGGCGTTAAGGTAGATTGCAGCGTCAGGAATTACACCGAAGACTCCGTCATCATTAACCAAAGCCTCAACAGCGCTGTTGGCTATACGGATGTTGATTGCGGCATCAAGGTCAACTATAGCTGTGCCGTTAGAATTGCTGCCGCCGGTTACAGCTCTAAGAGTGCTTAAGTTATAAACAATGAGCCTTGCTCCGGAATCAATATCAATCAAAGCGTCTCCATCGTCGCCGACTTGAGCGATCAGAGTTGATTTGTTAATTAAGACGTTGCCGTTGGCATCAAGCTTTATGGTAGCATCATTGTCAATGCTCACATTGGCAGTGAGAGCTGAATTGGTAATTTCAATATCACTATCGGCTTCTAAGTCGATAGTTGCATTACCGTTGGTTTGGACTAAAGCGTCAAGGGTACTGTTGTTGTCAACTATAATGTCTTCCCCAGCATCGATTTCAACAAGAGCGTCACCCCTGCCGACATTTGCTTCTATTGAAGAGGAGTCAATTTCTACGTTTGTGCCGGCATCAAGTTTTGCCCAGGCAACGCCA
>Ga0265297_10001099_pt1 | contig 66950 bp, 62 predicted proteins | sample Munlanlwell13791_FD_192502 | JGI IMG/M metagenome (GOLD analysis project Ga0265297, IMG submission 192502) | Leachate microbial communities from a municipal landfill in Southern Ontario, Canada - Leachate well 137-91 | ecosystem: Engineered > Solid waste > Landfill > Unclassified | place... | reverse complement strand
GCGAGACGAGGAGTAAATTAGTAAATATATTCATATGAGTGAAAATTATATTAAAATCCTGGGTGCCAGAGAGCACAATCTAAAAAATATTAACGTTGAGATCCCGATTGATAAGCTAACAGTTTTAACTGGGCTTTCCGGGTCGGGCAAATCCACGTTGGCTTTTGATACCCTTTATGCCGAAGGCCAGCGCCGTTACGTTGAATCCTTGTCGGCTTACGCGCGGCAATTTTTGGGTTTAATGAATAAGCCAGACGTGGATAAGATCACTGGTTTGTCGCCAGCTATCTCAATTGAGCAAAAATCAATTTCACAAAATCCGCGGTCAACTGTTGGTACGATTACCGAAATTAATGATTATTTGCGTTTGCTTTATGCCCGAATCGGTGTTCCTTATTGTCCCCAGTGCGGCAAAATCATCAGCGGTCAATCGGCCGAATCAATTGCTGAAACTTTACAAAAATTAAAGCCCGGGAGCAAGCTGCAAATTTTGGCGCCAGTCGTGCGCGGCCGCAAAGGCACTTATGAAAATTTATTCAAAGAGTTGCACCAAAAAGGTTTTGCCCAGATTAAAGTTGACGGTAAACTTCACGATTTGTCGGATTGGGAATCAATAAAATTAAAAAAACAGATTAGTCATCATATTGCTGTGCCGATTGACCGCTTGATTATCAAACCCAATGTCATCAGCCGTCTGACCGAAGCGATTGAAACTGCCTTGGACCAAGCGGCTGGGTTAGTTTTAGCAGTTATTGGTAATGAAGAAAAAATATTTTCCCGTCATCGGGCTTGTACCGATTGCGGCATTTCTTTTGAGGAAATGCAGCCACGGATGTTTTCGTTTAATTCGCCGTTTGGCGCTTGTCCCGAGTGCCATGGTTTGGGTTTTACCCAAAATTTTGACGTTAATTTAATTATTCCCGAACAGAATTTATCTTTGACCGAAGGGGCGGTTAAACCCTGGCGAACTTACGGTGAGGGTTGGCGGGGACAGCTTTTGGATGGCCTGGCTAAGCATTATCATTTTGATTTATTGACGCCGTGGAAAAAATTACCGGAAAAAATTAGGCATATTATTTTGCATGGCTCTGATGAAGAGATAAAGTTTGATATTAAGTCTCAGGATCGGGGCATGAGCCACAGCTGGACTGGCAACTTTGAAGGCATTGTCCCGCAACTGGAGAGATTACATAAACAAACCGAATCGGATTGGCGACGCCAGGAAATGGAAAAATTTATGCGCACCGGTTCTTGTCCGGTTTGCCATGGCAAGAGATTAAAACCCGAAGTTTTGGCAGTAAAGATTAATGGCAAAAATATTTCGGAAGTTTCGGAGTTATCAATTGAAAAACTACTGGCTTTTGTTTCTGAATTAGAGTTAAATCCTTCGGATCGGCAAATTGCCGATTTAATCCTAAAGGAAATTAAAGATCGGCTTCAGTTTTTATTGAATGTTGGTTTGGATTATTTAACCTTATCGCGCGAAGCTAGAACCCTGTCTGGCGGTGAAGCTCAGCGTATCAGGCTAGCTACCCAAATTGGTTCGGAATTGCGGGGTGTATTGTATATCTTGGACGAGCCTTCAATTGGTTTGCACCAGCGCGACAACGAAAAATTAATTGAGACTTTGCGCCGGTTGCGTGACTTAGGTAATACCGTCATTGTCGTGGAACATGACGAAGAAACGATTTTAAACGCTGATTATGTCATCGACTTGGGTCCGGGCGCTGGTATTTATGGCGGTCAAGTGGTTTGCTCGGGCACACCTCAACAAATTAAAAAATGTCCGGATTCAATTACTGGCCAATATTTAGCCCGAAAAGAAGTTATTGCCATACCGGCCAAACGCCGGCACGCTTTTGACCATTTGGAAATTATTGGCGCCAAAGAACATAATTTGAAAAATATTGACGTTAAAATTCCGCTTAAAGTTTTTACCTGCGTGACCGGAGTTTCCGGTTCAGGCAAAAGTACTTTGGTTAACGACATTCTCTACAAGGCGCTGTACAAAATTTTTTGGGCTTCAACCGAAGAGCCAGGTCAATATAAAAGTATGCGCGGTTATGGTAAATTGGACAAGGCAGTAATTGTTGACCAATCGCCAATTGGCCGCACTCCGCGTTCCAATCCAGTTACTTATATTGGTGTTTTTACATTAATCCGTGATTTGTTTGTTCAAACGCCGGAAGCCAAAACCCGCGGTTATAAAGCTGGTCGGTTTAGTTTCAATGTTGCTGGTGGTCGTTGCGAAGAGTGTGAAGGCGCGGGAGTCAAAAAAATTGAAATGAATTTTTTGCCCGATGTTTATATTACTTGTGAGAAATGCAAAGGCACTCGCTATAATCAGGAGACCTTGGCGGTAAAATACAAAGGTAAAAATATCTCTGAAATTTTAGAGATGACGGTGGAAGAAGCACTGGAGTTTTTTAAAAATATTCCGGCGATCGCGGCCAAGTTACAGACCTTGTATGATGTTGGTCTAGGCTATATTGCCTTGGGTCAATCAGCTACGACTTTGTCCGGCGGTGAAGCTCAAAGAATTAAATTGACTTCTGAATTATCGCGCAAAGGTGGTAATACGATGTATATTTTGGATGAACCGACAACCGGTTTGCATTTTGCCGATGTCAGCCGGCTGCTAGATGTTTTAAATCGTTTGGTGGACAAAGGCAATACGGTTTTGGTAATTGAGCATAATTTAGATGTAATTAAATCCTGTGATTGGATTATTGATTTAGGGCCGGGTGGCGGGGATAAAGGCGGTCGGATAATTGTTGAAGGCACGCCGGAAAAAATTGCCAAGAGCGCCAAGTGGAGCTATACGGGCAAGTATCTAAAGGAAGTTTTGAAGTAGGTTATAGTGAATAGGTGTTGCGGCAAAAAGCTAATTTTAAGTATCCCTTCTCCCTTTGGGAGAAGGTGTTCCGAACAGTCCATTCTTGGCTATTGGTGAGGGACAGATGAGGGTGCATTTTTTCCCCCTCACCCTAACCCTCTCCCTCAAGGGAGAGGGGAATCAAAGCGATTCATGCTTAAGATAATAAAAATATGAGGAATAGACTTATTCATTTGGCAAGGAATTTAAGAAAAAATCAGACGCCCTACGAAAATAAACTCTGGTACTGGCTGCGAAATAAGAGATTTAAGGATTTAAAATTCAGAAGGCAGTATCCGATAGGCAAATACATCGTTGATTTTTGCTGTTTTGAGAAGAAATTGGTTATTGAGTTGGACGGTGGTCAACACAGTGAAACTAAACAAAGTAAATCTGATATTATTAGGGATAGGTATTTAGAAAGCCAGGGTTACAAAATTGTTAGATTTTGGAATAATGAATTGAATGAAAATTTGGATGGTGTTTTAGAAAAAATTGATGAATTGACGGGCGATAGTAAGTAGTGAGTAGGTTGTAGTATTTAGGGTTAGTTAAAAAAAGACGACCTGCAAATGCAAATCGTCATTCCAAACCTTCTTTTTCAAGGATTTCCTTCATCCAGCCCGGTCTTCTTGGCGGTGCTTCAACTTCCATTCTTGAGCCGATAATACTCGGCTTAACATAGAAGAAGCACTCACGTTTGTCCTCTGGCACTTGCCGCGGGTCATTGATGGGCATACCCAGAAAAACGTGATTGCCTTTAATATAGCCGACGTATGAACCGCGTGCAAACTCAAGAATTTGGACTTCGCACTGCCTTGGTTTATGAGCCGGAATACCGTCTGCCAGTACTGGTGGGCTAAACACGTAAGTCGTGTTTGGTACCCAGCCCGGACCATCGCCGCCTGAAGATGAGCCTCCAAACACTGAAATTATCATTTTAACCTCCTTAAGGTACAATAACATTGTAATATTAAACAACGATATATATTAGCAATAAATTTCTAAAATGTCAAGATTAGCCAAAAAAATCAGGGAAGCGCCTAGACAGCCGGGTTGCTATTTGTTCAAAAATAAAGCCGGCCGGATTATTTATATTGGCAAAGCCAAAAATTTAAGGAATCGGGTTGGTTGGTATTTTCGGAAAGAAAATCAAATTGATAAAACTTTGAGTTTAGTTAGAGAAATCGCGGACGTGGAATATTTTGTGACGGATAGCGAGGTTGAAGCCTTGCTTTTGGAATCAGGTTTAATTAAGAAATATCAGCCTAAATATAATATCGACCTTAAGTCCGGCGTTAGATATGCTTACATTAAAATTACCAAAGAAAAATTTCCTCGGTTGGTAACTGAACGCTATGTTAAAAAAGGTGATGAATTATACGGTCCATACATTTCCGGTTTTTCGCGTCAGGAAATGATTCGGTTAGCCGAGCGACTCTTTAAGCTTCGGATTAACAAACGAATGTTTAAAAAAGATTTAGCCCTTGGTCGGATTCGGTTAGCCACTTCGCCTTGGATTCAAAACGTGACCGAGCCAGAATATACTCAGCGGATTGAAGCGGTCAGGCTGTTACTAAAAGGCCAAACCGCAGAATTAATAAAAAAGTTAACCGGCGAAATGAAAGATTATTCTAATCAGCTTAATTATGAAATGGCTGCAGTCAGACGAAATCAAATTTCGGCCTTGCAAAATATTTCCGAAAAACAAAAAATCAGTTTGCGCCATCGTTACGACCAGGATGTAATTAATTATTTTCAATTGCCAAATCATCTAGTTATTCAATTGTTTAATATCAATAAAGGCGTAATTTCCGGCCGGAAAGAATTAAAGATCAAAGTACCTCTATTGCAACCGGTTAGTGAAAGTCTTTCTGAATTCATGCAGCAATATTATTATGCCAATGAAATTCCCCAGGAAATAATTTTGCCCCAGGTTTTAGTTGAACAAAATATTTTAGAAAAGTATTTGTCTAAATTAGCCAAGCGCTCGGTAATAATTACCGTGCCCAAAAAAGGCGATAAATTCAAACTTTTGGAATTGGTAAAAAAGAATTTACTGATTAGTTTAAAGTCAGGCCAGGGCAGCTTGGTGGAATTGCAAGAGATTCTTAAGCTGCCGGTTTTGCCGCGGGTCATTGAGTGTTTTGATATTTCCAATTTAGGGCCGACTAATATGGTTGGTTCAATGGTTCAATTCCGTGACGGCCGAAGTGATAAAAATAATTATCGGCGCTTTAAGATTAAAACGGTTGAGGGTCAATCTGATTTTGACGCCATGAAAGAGGTTGTCTATCGCCGTTATTATGGTTTAATTCAAGCCAAGGCTCAGTTTCCGGATTTGATTATGGTTGATGGTGGCAAACCCCAGTTGTCAGCGGCTTTAGCTTCTTTAAAACAATTAGGCTTGCAAGTTCCTTTAATCGCTTTGGCAAAAAAGCAGGAAGAAATTTTTACCCTCAATCATAAATATCCGATCAGGCTGCCTGCCGCCTCAGCTGCTTTAAAACAAATTCAGCGGATTCGTGATGAGGCCCATCGCTTTGCCATTAGTTACCATCGCTTGTTGCGAAGTAAAAAAGATTTTAGCTAGATCGTGATTGACAGAATAGTAAGACCATATTATTCTGTTTTTAGTTACGGCGGTTTAACCTTTGGTAGAAAAAGGAGATATTCCATGACACGAAGAAAAATAATTAAGCAGTTGAAAAAGTATTTTGAACAGATTTTGATCGATCGGATCGGTTCGGATCTGGTATTTAGCCAGGCTATTTGCCAGCAAGGATTTGCCCAAGCAGTTTTAGCCACCGATTTGCCCGCTCAGTTGCTTGAAATGTCCAATTTTGGCCAGCAGGCCTTGGATAGCATCTTGAAGCAGGCAAGCGTTTGGGAGCTGCGCCACCGGCGAGCAAAGGCCAAACGTAATCGGGCTAAAAACCGGGTGGCTCAGCCGATCCAACTGGTTATTAAACCATTTAGCGGAAAAGCCAAACGCCGCTTGGCTGCCCGCTGCCACCGCGAAAGTCGTTTAGCTCAAGTTGAGCAAAGCCCCTATAGGCTGGTGTTGGTGTCGGAAGCATTCATTGACTTTGAAGTCAGTGTTTTGCATCCGGTCAAACATCGCTTGCCAGTTTTGCCCCGTCGCTGCCAGACCCGTCAGTTTTCAATTCATCTTGGCAAATGCTATCTTGGCAATCCGGGCCAGGCAAGCGGCCGATATGTCGGCGGTCTTGATGTCCGTGTAGTCTGCCATTGGCAGCATCGCAAAAATGGGCATCAGGTTTTTACCTTCAAAATCAAAAGCTGTAAAGCCAGCAATGGCGGCTGCGTCTGTTGGCCGCGAGCAGAGCTGCGCCTGCTAAACGAACTGCCTTACGGCTTGCTTTGCCAGCTCCATCAGTTGCTTTCTTACCAATCGCCGCATTTGTTCCCTTTGGTGCTGGCCATCTAGTCTGGTTCTTTGGTTTATTTTCTCCTCAAAAGCAAAAGCGGTTTGGGGAGTTTTTTTATTTTTAATTTAATTGACTATTCAGCTAAAAATGGGTTAAGATGTTTGAGATTGCTGCATGATAGAGTGGCAGCAAACAATGAAATTGAACTTGAACAATTTGTGGTTTTTCAACATAAGGAGAAGCGCTATGGGAACTCGAGCATCACCTGACAGGGAATGAGTAGATAGAGTCAAACTGGATTTGTCCACCTGTTGTGGGCAGAAAAATCCGGTTTTGGATGATCGTAAGGAGTTTAGTTATGAACACAGGACCAGTTTTAGTGGGTGTTGATAGTGGTACTAGCGGTACCAAGGCTGTTGCCTACGATTCTAACGGCAAACTGATCATAGAAAGTGACCCGATCGGCGGTTATGCCATTCTTGGTGATGGCATAGGCAGCAGTGAACAGCTTACCGAGCAGATTTGGCAGGCGGTCAAAAAGGCCTTGCGCGATCTGACCAATAAATTGTATAAAATGGGTTATACCCGTGACAATTTGTTGGCCGGAGCCATGGCTATAACTGTCCAAATGCACACATCTGTTTTTACTGACGAGAGTCACCAACCGCTGCGCGACCGAGTAATTCTCTGGAACAATACTGCCGGTAGTGACATCGTGTCAGAAATGATTAAGCAATTTGGCTTGGCTCGGGTAATTGAGATGACGAATAACCATCCCGCTCCGGGCTACAGTTTATTCCATTCCCTTTTGGTGAAGCGAAGCCAACCGGACTTATTCCAGCAGGCCAGACATGTGACGTTGCTTAACAGCCTGTTTGGCTATCGGTTAACCGGCAGGTTTTGTCTCAACTACAATGACGCCGCGGGTACGAGCGCCTTTGATGTTGCCAAGAATTGTTGGTCTGCCGAAGTGGCGGATTGGGCTGGTATTCCCGTTGAGTTTTGGCCAGAAGTAATTTCGCCCAATGAGTTGGTCGGTGAAATTTGGGGAATTGAAGAAGAAACCGGAATTCCTGATGGGATGCGGCTTTATGGCGGTTTGGGTGATTGCGCGGCCGGGGCGGCTGGCTGCGGCGTGACAAAGCCGGGCCAAGTCTGTGCCATCTTAGGCACAGCGGGCATCTTTGTGGTACCAACTTCTAGCCTTGTCGTTGACACTGAAGGTGGCGGCCGAGTTCAATCGTATGGTTACATCAATGGGCTGTCGCACCTCCTTTCCACAAACCTTTCCGCCGGTGCTTGCATTGAGCAGTTCCGCCGCATGCTCTTGCGGCTGCAGCCGGGCGAAGAAATCTCGGAAACTGAACTGAACACCCGATTGCCTCTCAGCGAATTGGACCAACTGGCCATGGCAGTCAACTTTGAGAAACATAATCTTATTATCGATTGCCGCTATGCCGGGGAACGGACTGGCCAGAATGGTTGGAATCCAGAATTGCGCGGTCGGTGGCTTGGCCTTACGCCGACAACATCGGCCGGTGATGTATTTCTTGGTTTGCTCTTAGGGGTAGTTTTTCAACAGATGCTTCACTATGAGATCTGTTTAAGCTACCAGGGCGTAACCATGAATGACGTTACCTTGATGGGCGGCGGCAGTAAAAGTCTGTTTTATTCAAGGCTTCTAACTGCGGGTTTGAAAGCAATTAATCCTAAGGTCATTGTCCGGCCTTTGGTTGCTGGTCAGGGCGGTGGTGGCCGCGGTATGGCCTTAGTCGCCGGATTGGGTGCTGGACTGATTACTGATCTGCCAGCAGTGGCCGGTAATATTGAGCGTGGTGAGCCAATCAATACTTCACATCCGCTATCAGCCCAGGATATGATTGATTCGATGGGTGTCAAATATCGGCGATTTATGAGGCACTACCAATATTAATCGTTTCTTTGTTAAGTTCTGGTTGATGACATAAAAATCATCAGCCTTTTTTTAATAAAAAAAGAAGGAGAAGGTCAGGTGACATTCTCCGTGGAATTACTGGTTAAAAACGGCGGCCTTGGCGCCGAAATAAAGAGCGGTGATGGTGAATTGGCTGAGAGGCAGGTTTTGCCTCAATGATTTCAATTTGTCTTGCGCCCAGCTCTGGGCCGCCATAGCCGCGCCAAATGGTTTCTTCCATGCCAACAAGCTTGGATTTTTCCGTTTCAGTTGCCGGTAAGCGGATGACCAATAACTTCCGGCCTGAAAGCTCAAGCCGTTTGGCTTCATAGGTGCCACCGGCTAATCGGAATGCCGGAGCATTGGCAAAGAAACCTCCAGTGATGTCCAGTACCTCGCGAGGACCGTGAAGTATTATTTGGATACCTGCCTTATGACTCGGCATTGCAAGCCTCCTGGATTTGGTGTGTCTCGGCCGACTCTTCGGCCAATGGTTGCAGTTCAAACACTAGTACGCCGTAGTTCTGAATACTCCAGGGCTTGTGCTTTTGTTTCAACCAACCAAGAATTTTTTCGGCGCCAGCTCCGGGACAGATCAATTCGGCGTTTTCTTTTTCCATCATCACGTCAAAGTCGGGATATTCCCGAATGGCCGTCACTCGTTTTTGAACTTTACCATTGAATTCAATGATGTCGCCGACTTTGACTCGGCGTTTGTTGCGTCGGCCTAAACAGACTTCCAGAGTCTTTTGGTCAGACGCAATTAGCGGCAACAGAAAGTCAGTTACTCGACGGTTATAGATGTTAGCCACGGCACTTCTCCTTTGCAGTATCTGCAGTTTAGCTGGTTTTTTGTGATTTCTGTCGGTATAAACTTAGCAAATCAGCAGGTAATTTGTCAATTATAAAAGCACCAAAGGCATGGTGCTTATTTTAAGGCGATATTAGTTCAAGCCCGGTAGTTTTTTTAATATTTTATGCTGAATTTTATGTAGCAGCCAGCCTAACCCCACAAAAGAAATCAAATATAAAATGGTTGCGATGGCAGCGGGAAAAAATTTATAGAAAATATCATAGCGATATAAAATGGGCCAATGGATTAAATAAATTTCATAGGAATAGATTCCTAAAATAGTCAGAATTTTGAATTGGCCTTTTTTAATCAGGAAAAATAAAACTAAACCAAAAGCCGTAATTAAACTAATCGTTTGAGTAATGATTTCTTTTTTGCCAACGCCGGAATTGATGAAGAAATAAGCAATAACTGCACCTAAAATTATTAAAACTAGAATTCGGCCCCAGGTTTTTAAATGAGTTAAGCGGTATAATATTTTTTCCAGCTTAGTGGGAATAAATTTTTGCCAAAAGGAAATTTTACAAAAACCAGCAGCAAACAAAACGCCCAAAGGAAAGGCTAAATAATGAAGTTTGTAGAGATGCAAAACTGATTCTGTCACCGGTAAATCAATCAATAAAATCAGGTAGCTTAAGACTGCTATCATTATTGCTGAGATTGTTGGCCGTCGCGGATCAAACACCCAAGGAAAAATTAGGTAAAAGAAAAAGATGAGAGTAAAATACCAAAGCGGTGAATTGAAATTTAGAAAAATATCCGCCTGCGGGAAATAGCCTAAGAAGCTGCCAGCAACTTCGGCCAGCGGATAGAATTTTTTTAGTAGTAGCCAATCTAAAATTAAAAAAAGTGCCACTATTACCCAAAGCGGCAAGAAAAGTTTAGTCAGCCTTTTTTTGTAAAATTGCCAGGGCAACAATTTTTTATTGAAAGCGGAAATGGCCAAACCATAGCCGGATAGAAAAAGAAAAAGGTCAACGCCGACGCCAGCCACAGTGGAAAGCGGAAATAAAAAACTGGTATTGGTTGACAAAAAATAGCCGATATGAGAAAAAATCACGGCTAAAATACCAAAACCTTTGAGTTCATTGGTAACGGAAAGAGGAAAGAAAGAAGCTTCTTTCTTTTTTCGGAAAGAAACTAGGATAACCGCAAATAAAACTAAACTAAAAATTACGGTTTGTTCAATTGGAAAAGCAACTTGAATTTGCATAAATTATTTCTGACCAAAGCTGGTAGCCTTGGGCAGAAGGGTGAAAAAGGTCACTTGAGTAATAAAGTTTTTGGTTTTGAGCAAAAGATTTTTTACTTTGACCATATAAGTCAATATAGCAAAGAGATTTTTGGTCAGCAATTTTTTTTATTATCTGGTTAAACTGTTTGGTTTTATTGTCAAAATATGAATCATAAGGCGGTAAAATCAAATTACCAGCACCTAAATAGGGAATATTGATTACAATAATTTTAGCTTTGGTTTTGGCAGTAAGCTGATCAATAATAGTTTGAAAGTTAGTTTGGAATTTTTTGGCCGAAACTAAACCGTGGATATCATTAGTGCCAATCAAGAGTGTTAGGTAGTCGGGGTTTAGCGCAGCTGCTTTGTCTATTTGATCGGTAATAACATCTTTGGTTTTAGCTCCTGGTCCGCCCAAGTTAGTTAAAGTAACATCATTTTTTTCCATCAGCTTCATGGCTAAAAGGTAGGGAAATGTTTTTTGGTAATCATTGCTGCCAACCCCGGCAGTTAAGCTGTCACCTAAAGCCACATACTTTATCATATCTGCTTGTAGGCTGGGATTTTTAAAACTGTAAGATTGCTGCGTGCCCGGACTAGTTAAATTCATATTATCAATATGATTATAAATATAAGCATAAGAACGGTTCAGGTATAAAAAAACCGCTATGGCGATAATTAAATAGATGGCTAAACGTTTTGGTTGTTTCATAGCTTAATTCTAACAGTAAATAGCATTGAATTCAAGATTTTTTATTTTTTGTTGAAAAAAGTTAGTTTTTATATTATGCTTAAGCTAGCAATTTAATGAAATAAAAATATGGCAAAATTATTTGTAGTCGCAACCCCAATTGGTAATTTAGAAGACATTACGTTGCGGGCTTTAAGAATTTTAAAAGAAGTTGATTTGATTGCCTGTGAAGATACGCGGGTAACTAAAAAGATATTGGATCATTACCGGATTAATAAGCCAACCATTAGTTACCATCAGCATAGCCAGGTTGGCAAAATTGATTTTTTAATTTATAAAATCAAGGAAGGCAAAAACATCGCTTTGGTGTCCGATGCTGGTACGCCGGGAATTTCTGACCCCGGTGGTTTGTTGGTCAAAGCGGCTTTTGACCAGGGCGTTATGGTTGAATCTGTCCCTGGGCCATCAGCTTTAGCAGCGGCTTTATCGGTGGCGGGTTTGCCGCTTGACCGGTTTTTCTTTTTAGGGTTTTTACCTCACAAAAAGGGCCGTGAAACTTTGCTTAAGGAAATTGTTAGTTTAAAATACCCGGCGGTTTTTTACGAATCAGTTCATCGAATTGAAAAGACTTTGGGCCAGCTCTATGAGTTTGGTTTGAACCGAGAAGTGGTTTTATGCCGTGAACTGACCAAAAAGTTTGAGACAGTTTATCGGGGTTCGGTCAAAGAAGTATTGGCTAAATTGACTGCCGATATGGTTAAAGGGGAGTTTGTGGTAATTGTTTCGGGTAAATAGCCAAAATATTTAAGTAAGTTAATAGCTTGAAAAATACACAATTTTGTGTTATTTTTTAGATATAGAAAGATATTGAATTATGGCAAAAAAATTCTACATTACTACCACCTTGCCCTATGTTAATGCCGATCCGCACATCGGCTTTGCTTTGGAAATTATTCAAGCGGACGTAATCGCTCGTCATCAGCGACAACTTGGCGATGAGGTGGTGTTTAATACCGGCACTGATGAGCATGGGGTAAAAATTTACCGCAAGGCACTTGAGGCAAAACAAGATCCTCAAGTCTACGCTGATATTTATGCGGCTAAATTTGACCATCTCAAACAGGCACTTAATTTAAGTTACACTAATTTTATTAGAACTACTGATGATAATCATAAAAAAGCGGCCGCCGAATTTTGGCAACTCTGCGTCAAGAATGGTGATATTGAAAAAAAGATTTCAAAAATTAATTATTGCTCGGGTTGCGAATTGGAAAAAACCGCTTCCGAATTGGTTGATGGTTGTTGTCCTAATCACCCCAACCTTAAATTAGAAATAATTGAGGAAGAAAATTATTTTTTCAAATTTTCCCGCTACGCCAAACCTTTGCTTGAGTTTTATGAAAAAAATCCGGATTTCGTTGTGCCGGATTTTCGATTTAATGAAATTAAAAAGTTTGTCCAAAGCGGTTTGAATGACTTTAGTATTTCCCGATTAAAGCAAAAAATGCCTTGGGGTATACCGGTGCCAAATGACTCGGATCATGTTATGTATGTTTGGTTTGATGCTTTGATTAATTATATCTCAACTCTTGGTTGGCCCAAAGCAAAAGCTAATTTTAAAAAGTTTTGGCCCGGTGTTCAGGTGGCCGGTAAAGACAATTTGCGCCAGCAATCAGCCATGTGGCAAGCCATGTTAATGTCAGCCGGTTTGCCAAATTCAAAAAAGATTTTTATTCACGGCTTTATTGTCAGTGGTAATCAAAAAATGAGCAAAAGTCTGGGTAACGTGGTAAATCCTTTTGAGTTGGTTGAAAAATACGGAACCGACGCTTTGCGCTATTATTTGTTAAGGCATATTAATCCGTTTGAAGATAGTGATTTTACCATTGATAAATTTGAGCAGGCCTATACGGCCGACTTGTCCAACGGTCTGGGCAATTTGGTTTCTCGGGTGGCGGGTTTAATTGAGCAGAGTGGAATAAGCATCAAACAAGATAAGCAAGATAAGCAAGATAAGCAATGTGATAAATTAATCCAGGGATTTTTATTTGATCAGGCCTTAAAGTATATTTGGGAAAAGATTTCAAAAATTGATGGTTTAATTGCCCAAACCAAGCCTTGGGTCTTAGCCAAAGAGGGCAAAACCAAAGAGTTGGAAAAAGTTTTACTTCAAGCCTTGGATGGTATTTTAGAAATCAGTCATTTGTTAGTGCCATTTTTACCTCAAACTGCCGAGAAAATTGAAAAGATATTTACCGCCGAAGTCATCAAAAAGGGTGAACCATTATTCCCTCGCTTAAGTTAGTTTCTTATATAATCTAATAACCTAAGTAAAATTTATGTATCTAACTATTTTAGATCTCATCTTACTTTTGGTCCTGTTCCTTTTCATTGCCTTTGGTTTTGCCCTAGGCTTAGTCCAAACTATTGGTGCTTTAATCGGCGTCGTGATTGGTGCTTGGGCTGCCGGTGCTTTTTATGAACCAATTGGTCAATGGCTAACGCCGTTTTTGATGGGTCATCCCAATGCCGCCAGAATTATTGCTTTTATCGTTATTTTTACGGTTATTAACCGTTTAATCGGTTTAATATTTTGGGTAATCAACAAAGTTTTTAATATTATTTCTCTTATCCCTTTTACCAAAAGTCTTAACCGTTTATTGGGAGCAATTCTGGGTTTGTTGGAAGGTATTTTGGTCATTGGTTTGATTTTATATTTTGTTTCTCGGTTTGTGGCCTCTGACTGGCTAGCCAGTGTTTTGGCTAGTTCCAAAGTGGCAATTCTTTTGGTTGATATTTCTAGCGTTCTAACCCCGCTTTTGCCCGAGTTGCTCCGACAGCTCAAATCAGTATTTTAATAAATTATGCTTTTTGATTCCCACGCCCATTTAAATTTTGAGGATTTTAATGTTGATTGGCAAACAATAATTGCGGATTGCCAGAAGAATAATATTTTTTTAATTAATGTTGGTTCGCAGTTAAACACCAGCCAAAAGGCAATTGCCATTGCTCAAAATTACAACCAGGGCGTTTATGCTGCCGTGGCCCTGCATCCGATTCATACTCCGGGCAGCAGTTTTCACCCCGAAGTTTTTGAACTAAAAGAATATAAAGATTTGATTGCCAGTTCTAAAAAAGTGGTGGCCATTGGTGAAACGGGAATTGATTTTTTTCATGATGACAAAAATTTTGATAATCAAAAAAAAGTTTTTATCCAACATTTGCATTTGGCTAAAGAATTTGATTTACCGGTAATTGTCCATGCCCGAAACAGCAAAGATGGCCAAGCCTGCCTGCCGGCAGGCAGGACCGATGTTTATGAGGAAATTCTAAAAATTTTAAAAAAAGAAAATACGACCAAGGGGGTGATTCATTGCTTTGGTGGAACAGTTAAGCAAGCCCTGGCTTTTTGGCAGCAGGGATTTTTTGTTGGTTTTACCGGCATTATTACTTTTCCTAAAACCCAAGTCTTGGCTGAAGTGATTAAGAGCCTGCCTTTAGAAGCAGTTCTGATTGAGACTGACTGTCCGTGGCTAGCCCCTGTTCCTTTCCGCGGTCAGCGCAATGTGCCGCAATACGTTAAATATGTGGCTCAAAAAATTGCTGAAATTAGAGAGACTGAGTATAATAAAATTGAAGAGCAAACCTTCAAAAACGCCCTTAATTTATTTAATATCTAATCAAGGCAAATATGCCACATTTAGATGATGATTGCCCCTGTGGTTCGGGCAAACCATATGGTGAATGCTGCGGCGCAGCTGAGCCATGTGACTGTGGGTCAGGCAAGCCAGCTGGTGAGTGCTGCTATTAAGAAGAATAAAAAAAATAGAATATAACCAGCCAAAGTAAAATTTGGGCAGTTGAATCTATCCTCAAACCAGAGGATTTTTTGTTTGTTATTGTGAGTCCTAATATAATTGGAATTCCTCGCAATGATACGTTGAATCATTGACTTTTTGGTAAATAATCAGTAAGGTATTAAAGAGTTTAGGAGGATGTTCCTTCAAATTTGAGACAGATAAAATCCGTTTAACCTTATAAGGAGAACAGGCTATGGAGCGAATCGGTGATTTTTTTGCGATTGTGTGGGCAGTTTTGCGCCTACTGTACTGGAAGTATTGGGGATCTGAACCCCGTCGGCTGGAAAAAAATTATGGGCCACCCAATAACCCTAAATTTATTTCCGCGGCCGAAGCGGCCCAAAAAATTAAGTCGGGTAGCGTTGTTGTCGCTTCCGATTTAGGCATTACTGGCTGGTGCTCGGCTATTTTTAAAGCCGTTGTCGTGTCATTTAAACGAGTTGGCGAGCCCCAAGGTTTAGTGGTTGAGCCAATCGCTGGTCAGGGTGACCGGAATCGGGGATTTTGGTCAATTGACCGGTGGGCTGAGTTTCCTGGCTTGGTAAGCATGTGGATTACTGGCCATCACGAAACCTTTTATCGCGCCAGGCAGGCAGCGGATCAAGGGCGGATCAAAATGTTTTGTATTCCGCAAGGTGAATTTTCTCAACTTTTTGCTGCCCTGATGAAAGGAATGGATCAATTTTTAACCAAAGTTGGGCTAAAGACGTTTATGGATCCGCGGCTGGGGCCAGGAACCAGGCTTGGTGGTAATACCACCGAACAATTCGTGACAGTAACTCCTGACGGCAATCAGCTTTGCTACACTTGTCCATGGCCAAACGTTGCAATCATTAATGCTACTACGGCTGATAAGCACGGCAATGTCTCGGTTAAAAGATGCGCCCTGTATGGTGAAAAATTTGCCGCTGTTATGGCAGTAAAAGTTGGAAACCCAAAACCCGGGATTGTTATTGTTCAGGCTGCTTATTACGTAGACGAACTTGCCTCTGAAGATATTTATATTCCAGGGCATTTGGTTGATTACGTTGTTATCCGGCCTGAAACACCGCAAGCATTTTTTTATAGTCAGCGGCATCCGTTTTGGGCTTTGATTCCCAATAGCGGCGTTAATTCCCGGCGGGCGCTTGAGGTTATTAAATGGATTTGCCAGATTGCCAAGCTGACTCCCAGACGCACGCTCAAAGACAATGTAGTCGCTCGGATCGTTGTCTATCTGATGTCCAAAATTTTAAAGATCGGCGACGACGGCAATATCGGCGTGGGTTTGGCCGAGGTAGTGGCTTATTGGATGCGGCGGGCCGGTTTGACGGCAAATCTCAAAATCAAGATTGAGAGCGGACCTGAAGGCGGTACGCCAGCGCCCGGACCGTTTTTTGGTGGCATGATTGGCCCGACTAAAATGTATGAGTCCTGGGAAGTGTTTGCTGATTTCATGAAAGGCATTGCCTTTGCCGTGCTGGGAGCACTGGAAATTGACCAGAAGGGCAACGTGAACTTGTCGCGCTTTGGCAAGCTGGTGAGCCAGTTTGTCGGACCGGGCGGAGCCATGACAATAATGCACGGTGCCAGAAATTTATTTTTCGTTATGCGTTTGCACAACGAAAAAAACGGTGCCGTCCGTTTTGTTGAAAAAGTCATGGAAGTCACGTTTAATGCCGATGAAGCCTTGAGAGCCGGTAAGCGGGTTTTCTACGTAACCGACTTTGGCGCACTTGAGCTCACCGAGAATGGGCTGAAGTTGATTGCCCGGATGCCAGACTGGACCATTGAACGCATCAGGGCGGTTTTGCCTTTCCCCATCATAATCGGGCAAGACGTTGAAGTTTTGCCTCAGACAGTTGTGACTGGGCAATGTTTTCAGCTTAACCTGGAAGCATAAACCAAAGCTTGGAGAGTTTATTTCCACCGTTTTCGGAATTTACCAAAAGTGAATTCTGAAGGCGGTTTTTTTGTATTCTAATAGCGTTACGAATACGCACATGCGAATATTTTCTATTGTCATTCTGAGCTCTAAGCGATATTTTAGCGCGAAGAATCTCAAATGTTTGAGATTTAATCCCTGCCTGAAGCTCAGAATGACAGTTGGTTTATCCTTGACTTTTTGGTAAATAATCAGTAAGGTGTAGGCAGTTTTAGGAGGGGGTGCACATTCCATTCATAATAAGTTTATGATTTAATTGAAAAATCGGTTAATCTAAGGAAAGGAGATAAAAACCTTTAAATTAAATCGGTGAAGGAAGAAAGATCAGTTTGGTTAAAGAAACCTCCGAGGTTTGCCTCGGACAAATTTAAGGGAGAATTGTGTATGGCTAAGAGAATTTGTATTGTTGGTTGTGGCGGTATTTCAGGTTATCACCGCAATGGTTTTGTTGCCGCCGGGGCTGGGATTACAGCTCTGGTTGATACCGACATAAATCGGTTGTATAATGCGGCACACCGATGGGGAGTAGATAGAGCGTATTGCTACTCTTCCGTTACTGAAATGCTGGCTGCAGTTGGTAAAGATATTGACGCTGTTAGCGTCATAACGCCCAACTGCTTTCACGCTCCAATCGCCATTGAGTGTCTGCAGGCCGGAAAACATGTATACGTGGAAAAACCGCCAGCCATGAACGCCGAGGAGTTTCAGCGCATGATAGATGCGGCCAAGGCAAATAATGTTTTGTTGGTGCCGGTCATGAACAATCGCGCGCGGTCGGATATGCAGGATTTGAAAAGACGTGCTTTACGAGGCGATTTTGGTTTGATCGAATCAGCCGAGGTTGCCTGGCGCCGGCCGCACGGCATTCCCGGTTTGGGTGGCGCCTTTACCAGCCAGGAAATTTCCGGCGGCGGAGCCGGAATTGATCTGGCGCCGCATATTTTGGACCTGGCACTTTGGTTTATGGGCCATCCTAAACCCTGGACCGTGCTGGCGTTCAAATCCAATAGCATGATGACACCGGATTTTATCGGCAACTATGGCTTGGAGGTACAAGGAAACGGGGAGTCTGATGTGGAAAGCAGCCTGAAATTCTTGGTCACCTTTGAAGATGGCCGCGGCCTTATCTGCCAGACTTCCTGGGCAGAAGGGATTAAGCGGGAATATTTCCAGGTGGCTATCCAGGGCTCAAGGGGCGGCGCCAACATTTCCCGAGTATGGGGAAAAGACGGTATTGATTCGACTGCCCACGACAGCTACCAGATTTTTAGCAACGACAACGGCAGCCAGGTGGTAGCCCAGCCGGTCATTGATGTTGACCCAAAGATGGGCCGGGAATTGGCAGCGATGAATTTTGTCCAAGCCATTTCAGGCCAGGCAGAGCCCTTAACCAAACCCGAAGAGGCACTGATGTTAATGAAAATCATTGATGCCGCCTATACTTCGGCCAAAAGCAACATGGCCGTGAACATTGACGTATAACCCGTTTATAATTCCCAGTGAATTTTAATGGGTTATTTTTTTAGCTTGACTTTACCGTTGATGTTATTTAAGCTGAGGTGAAGCAAGGTGGTTTTTAAAATGGAGGAAGGTTAAATGAAGAGAACAAAAAGAATTCTGCTTGCTTTGCTGGTCTCAGTAATTTTATCGTTTGCACCCAAAGCCAGGGTTGACTGGCGCCTTGATCGGCAAGTCAATGAAGCAGCTTGGCAACTTTTAGTTGCCTTGCCTCGTCAGCTTAATGCCGTTTTGCATCGGGTTGAAATTCAGCCAAGTTCTTTTATCTATTCCCGGAACCAATTTCCGCTTTGAACCAAAATTTCAAGGCGGTCTTTTTTTATCCAGCCATTATGTTAAAATAAGAGCATGGAGATCAATCTTAAAACTCTTAACGAGGAACAAAGAAAGGCAGTCAGTCACGATGGCGGCCCGCTTTTGATTGTAGCTGGTGCCGGGACTGGCAAAACCACAGTAATTACCCAGCGTTTGGGCTGGCTAATTGAGCAAAAGAAAGCCACGGGTGATCAAATTTTAGCCCTGACTTTTACCGAAAAAGCTGCCGGTGAAATGGAAGAGCGGGTGGATAAACTTTTACCTTATGGTTATTTGGATTTATGGATCTTTACTTTTCACGCTTTTGCCGAAAAGATTTTGAAAGAAAACGCTTTGGAAATTGGCTTGCCCAATGATTTTAAATTATTAAATCAAACCCAGCAGTGGCTGCTGGTTCGCCAGAATTTAGACCGGTTTAATTTGGATTATTACCGGCCAATGGGCAACCCGACTAAATTTATTCATGCTTTAATTAAATTATTTTCCCGCGCCAAAGATGAAGCGGTTACGCCCCAAGATTATTTAAAATATGTTCAGGATTTAAAACTCAATTCCGATTCAACTGATTTTATTAAAGATTTTTTAGATCCTCAAACTATTAAATCGCTGACCAAAAAAGAAAAAAAAGAGTTGGTCGCTTCGGAAATTAAAAAAGCGCAAGAGGTGGCTGACGCTTACCATGTTTATCAGCAGTTACTTTTGGAAAATAACGCTTTGGATTTTGGTGATTTGATTAATTATTGTTTGCAGCTTTTTAAAAAGCGGCCGGCGGTTTTGACCCAGTACCGGCAAAAGTTCAAATATATTTTGGTTGATGAGTTTCAGGATACCAATTACGCTCAGTATGAGATGGTAAAACTTTTAGCCGCACCCAAAAATAATGTTACCGTCGTGGGTGATGATGATCAGTCAATTTATAAATTCCGCGGCGCTTCGGTTTCCAATATTTTGGAATTCAAAAAAGATTACCCTCAGGCCAAAGAAATATTTTTAACCAAAAATTACCGCTCGGCCCAAAATATTTTGGATTTATCTTATAAATTTATCCAACAAAATAATCCTGACCGGTTAGAAGTCAAATTGGCAAAAGTTAAAAACGGTAAGGGTAGCCAACTGACCAAAAAGTTAATTGCTGAAAACAAGGAAAAAGCAATGATTGCTCATTGGCATTTTGCCAATATTGACGACGAAGTCCGAGCCGTGCTCAAACAGATTGTAGATTTGAAGGAAAAGGATAAAAAATTAGTCTGGAATGATTTTGCGATTTTAACCCGGACTAACGACGCGGCTAACTTTTTTGTCACTGCCATTGCTCAAACCCAAATTCCTTACCAATTTATGGCTTCGCGCGGGCTTTACAGCAAGCCGGTAATTTTAGACATCATTGCTTACTTAAAATTGCTGGATAATTATCACGAGAGTACGGCTATGTATCGAATTTTGAATTTGCCATTTTTTGGTTTGCAAACTCGTGATTTGACTAATCTAAATTACTGGGCCGGCCGCAAAGGCTACTCTCTGTATCAAACTTTGCAATATATTTCCGCTTGGCAGAATGTTGATTTAGCTACCAAGGAAAAAATGAAATACATTGTTGATTTGATTGAAAAACACAGCCGTTTAGCCGCCCAAGGTTCAGTTGGTCAGGTAGTGGTAGCTTTTTTGGAAGATACTGGCTATCTAAAATCATTAACCCGCCAGGATAGTACTGCTAGTCAGCAGGCGGTAAGCTATTTAAATCAATTTTACAAAAAGATTACCGAGTTTGAAAATGCCAATGACGATAAGTCGGCAAAGAACTTTTTGGCTTTGATTGAATTGGAGTTAGAGGCCGGCGAAGCGGGTGCTTTGGAAAACAATTTTGACCAAGGCCCCGACAGTGTAAAGATTATGACCGTTCATGCGGCCAAAGGTTTGGAATTTAAATATGTTTTTATTGTTAATTTAGTTGATCGGCGTTTTCCTACCGACGACCGCAAAGATCCGATTCAATTACCGGATAAATTGGTCAAAGAAATTTTGCCAGAAGGCAATGTCCATTTGCAGGAAGAACGCCGTTTATTTTATGTGGCCATGACGCGGGCTAAAATTGGTTTGTTTTTTACCTCGGCTTCGGACTGCGGCGGCGCCAGAACCAAAAAGTTATCTTGTTTTTTGCAGGAGCTCAAAGGAATTGGTTTGGCCATCGCGGAAGATAAAAAGGAAGTTAAAGGCCGGGGATTACTGGACGAACAAATCAAAGAAATTGGTTTGGAAATTGATAATTCGGATCTGGAAATCATGGTACCCAAGCGTTTTTCCTTTACCCAGCTGAAAGCTTTTGAGTCCTGTCCTTACCAGTATCGCTTTGCCCATATTTTACGGGTGCCGGTTCGCGGTAAAGCGGTTTTTTCTTTTGGTAAAACTGTTCATGCGACTTTGCAACAATTTTTTGATTTAGTTAAGCAGCGGGCAGAAGCGGTTCAAGTTGATTTGTTTGGTAATGAAAACAGAAAACAGAAAACAGAAAACAGAAAACAGAAGTCTATTGTAACTTTGGATGAACTGTTGGCAATCTATGAGAAAGCCTGGATTGATGATTGGTATACCAGCCGCCAGGAGCAAGATGAATACAAACAAAAAGGCAAAAAAGCCTTGGTTGAGTATTACAAAACTATTGCTAATGATTTGCCTGTGCCAAAATATTTGGAGCGGCCGTTTAATTTGAAAATTACAACTGGCGGCGAAGAATATACCATTAAGGGCGTGATTGATCGTATTGATGTTTTGGCTGGGGGAATTGAAATTATTGATTATAAAACCGGCCAGGGAAAAACTCAAGAGACTTTTGTGGCCGAAGACAAGGAACAGTTGTTAATTTATCAATTAGCCGCCCAACAAGTTTTGGCCGAAAAAGTAAAACTGCTTTCTTTTTATTATATTGAAACCGGCAACAAAGTTTCCTTTTTAGGCACAGACAAAGAATTGGAGAAACTGGAACAAAAAATTATTTGCACAATTAATGAAATTAAAAAAGGCAAGTTTCCGCCCAAACCCAGCAAACTTTGCGCTTGGTGCGATTTCAAGAATATTTGTGAGTTTCGCGCGCTTTAGTTTCTATTGTCATTCTGAGCTCCAGGCAAATACTGAGCGCAAAGAATCTCGGGCGTTGGAGATTCTTGAGTCGCTTCGCTCCTTCAGAATGACAGTAAGAAAAAATATATGGCATTTATCAAGGTAGAAAAACTTTTGGCTAAATCAATAAAAAAAGCCGGCATTAAAAACCAGCTGAATTCGGCTGAAATTTTAAAAGATTTTATGCCAAAGATGAAAAATATTTTTGGTGATTCAATTGCTAAAAAAATAAAACCCATGCATTTAAAAGACGGTACGCTTTATATTGCTTGCTTGTCTTCGGTTTTAAGCCAAGACTTAAAAAGCCAAGAAAACAGGATTCTTAACGAGTTAAATCGTAATTATTCAACTAAAGTGGTTCAGCGGTTGAAATTTTTGGAATAATTTTTTTAAAAAAAAGACCTTAAGATCTTTGACCTTAAGGTGTGGTTGTTCGTTAGTCGGTGAAATCCGGAGGTAGCTTTCTTCCCTGGAGCTGATCCCAGAGATTCAGCATTTCTTCAAAATTGTCTTCAACTTCAATAACCGTTACATGCAGAGGCACTGCACGAAGAGTGGTGATCAGCGCCAAGGCTGCCACTGCATTTTTGGCTTCATCAGGGGTTTGTTGCCAGGCTTGGCTGTGCAGGATTATATTCCCCAGCTTCTTGGGGGGGGAATCGTGAACACCAATCTCGGCGATTTTAAGCGGTGCAGCAACCGACTTAAACTTCAGCCAGATTGTTCTGGCCATGCCGTTATCCGGCTGACCATACATTCCTTGCAGGTCATTAAAGACGTACTCGGCAGTCTCGGGACTGCAGAGCAGCTCGTTAAAATTTCTGTCCGTAATGTTTTCTGGCGTGGCCTTGATCTGATTTGATCGCAACCAAGGATACTTTTGAAAGAGCTCTATAGCTGTTGTTGGTACCGTCGTCATCGTTTTGTCCTCCTATTTGGGTTCAGTTTTCTTCTGTTATTACTACCTTATTTTCAGCTTTGTATCTTAGTATTAATTATCATTTTTGTCAATAGGTTATGGTTAAAAAATATTTATTCTTTCTTTTAATTATTTCTGCCTTAGCTATACTTTTTATCGTTGTTTTGACTTTGGATTTTGAACATCAATCATTTGGCTTTAATAAATTTAATCAAAATAAAGATAATAATATGACCAAAAAAGAAATTACCCGTCAGTCGGCAGTAGCGGGCAGCTTTTATCCGGCCGGTAAGGCAGAGTTAAGTTCGTTGATTGATAAATTTCTAGCGGCCGTACCCCAGGATCCTGCCGGTGGTGTGCCCAGAATTTTGATTGTGCCTCATGCCGGGTTGGAATATTCCGGTTCAGTGGCTGCTTACAGTTTTAAACAGCTGCTTAACTCCGGTGTTAAGCAGGCAATTATTATTGGTCCGTCGCATCATTTTCCGATTTTGGGTTTGTATTTGTCAGCCGCTGATTTCTGGCAAACGCCTTTAGGTTTAGTTAAAGTTTCTGATATCAACCAAGCCTTAGCTAAAGAAAATGACTTTACCGTCAGCGAACAAGTTCACCAGCCCGAGCATGCTTTGGAAATTGAGGTGCCGTTTTTACAAACTGTTATTCCCGGGGTTGAAATTGTGCCAATTATTGTTGGGCAATTAGACGCTAACCAGCGTTCAAATTTCGTTTCAGTCTTAAATAAGTATTTGGCTTCGCAAACTGTTTTGGTTGTTAGTGTTGATATGTCTCATTATCATCCGCAGAATCAAGCTCTGGCTCTGGATCAACAATCAATTGACCATATCTTGGATTTAAACAATCAGGAGATTTTGGATGATGAAATTGATGCGCCCTGGGTCGTGTCGTCGGTTTTGGCATTAGCGCGGCAAAATGGTTGGCAACCTAAGCTCTTAAAGCATGCGACTTCGGGCGATGTGACAGGTGATGAATCCTCGGTGGTGGGGTATGGAGCGATTGGATTCTATGGAGAAATCAGAGAACAGAAAACAGAGAACAGAGATCAGAGAACAGAAAACAGTAGTGATGAATATAGTCAAACCGAAAAAACGGAATTGCTCCAGCTTGCCAGAACAACCCTTGAACAGTATTTTAAGACGGGCAAAATAAATCAGCCCAAAAATATCAATCCCAAGTTTTTAGCCAAGCGGGGAGTGTTTGTGACTTTAAATAAGAATGGCAGTTTGCGTGGCTGCATTGGGTATATTGAACCGATTAAGCCTTTGCTTGAGGCAATCATGGACAATGCAATTTCTGCTGCTTTGCACGATTCACGGTTTAATCCGGTTACCAGTGACGAACTTAAAGACATAGAAATTGAAATTTCAATTTTAAGTGTGCCTCAACCGGACACGATTGACAATATTACCAAGAATAAATTAGGTACAGTTTTACAAAATGGTAGCCGCGGCGCGACTTATTTGCCCCAGGTTTGGCAAGAGGTGGCTAATTCCAGTGATTTTTTTACCAGTCTTTGCCTTAAAGGCGGACTTAAACCAAACTGTTTCACTGATTCTGAAACCAAAGTCTTTTCTTACCAAGCCATTGTTTTTAGGGAATAACCTTGATTAAAGCTTATTTGCCCCTGAGCCATCATCGTGTTATAATTAAAGCAGCATGAGCTTTAGAGTTTTTTTATTATTAGTTATCGCTGGTACCATTTTAGCCTGGTTGGCCTGGGGAATGGTGATTTTTTATTTTGATCCAAGCCAGGCGGGTATTGCCGGGTTTACGATTTTTTATTTGACCCTATTTTTGGGCCTGAGTGGTTTGTTATTTTTAATTATCAATTCAATAAAAACTAAAATTGGCAAAGATCAGTTGCTGCTTTATCGAATTAGAATTTCGCTTCGTCATGCCATTATGTTTAGTGTAATTGTTCTAGGTTGGGCGCTATTAAAAACTCAAGGTTTACTGCGTTGGTGGAATTTTTTACTGTTAGTCTTAGTCCTGGCGCTTTTAGAATTTTTCTTTATCTCTACCCAAAAGCAAAGAAATACTTATCCCGGTAGTGATCCCGCCATTTAATTATTCAGGGTTACTATTGGGATAAATATGAAATAATTAATAAAACTTTCCCGCAATTTTTCAAACATAAAAAAGGCGGGACTATTACCGGGTATGAACGAAAAACTTTTGCAGATCAAAACCCAATTTACTCAGGCAATCAGTCAAGTCTCTAATTTAGACGATTTGGAAAAATTAGAAGTTGATTATCTGGGCCGTAAGGCTGGTGTTTTAACTGATATTTTGCGTAATCTCAAAGATTTGTCAGAAACCGAACGTCGCGAGATCGGTGGTTTAGCTAATGTTTTAAAAAAAGAAATTGAACTAGCCATTACGGAAAAAAGAAACTTGCTAAAAGCGGAAAATACCAACCAAGATTTTTTTGATGTCACGTTACCTGGCATTAAGTTAGCCGAAGGTCACTTACATTTGTTAACCCAAGCAATTACCGAAATTGCCGAGATCTTTGAACGCATTGGTTTTGTCCGGCGCCGTTATCCCGAAGTTGAATGGGATTGGTACGCTTTTGAATCTTTGAATATGCCACCTAACCATCCGGCTCGTGATGAATGGGAAACTTTTTTTATTGATAAAACACCGGTTGGGTCAAAGGGTCAGCGAGTTTTGACGCCGCACACTTCCTCGGGCCAGGTTCGGGAAATGGAAAAAAAACAATTACCGATTAGAATGACTAATATTTCCAAATGTTTCCGCCGACAAATTGATGCTTCGCACGCGCCAATGTTTCACCAGTTTGAAGGTTTGTTAATTGATAAAGACATTAGCATTGCCGATTTAAAAGGCACACTAGATTATTTCGCCAAGCAGTTTTTCGGTCCGGATAGGCAAGCGCGGATTCGGCCGTTTCATTTTCAGTTCACCGAACCCAGTTTTGAAGTTGACGTGACTTGTGGGGTTTGCAAGGGCAAAGGTTGCAAATTATGTAAATCCGGCTGGGTGGAAATCGGCGGCGCGGGTATGGTTCATCCCAATGTTTTGAAAGCCGGCGGTATTGATCCCAAAAAATATTCCGGTTTTGCTTTTGGTTGGGGCGTGGAGCGCTGTTATTTAATGAAAGCCGGTTTGAGTATTCCCGATATTCGGATGCTTTATCAAAACGATTTGAGATTTTTAAATCAATTTTAATTTTTTCCTGTCATTTCGACCGTGTTTAAGCAAAATTAATGGAAGGGAGAAATCTCATTATACTATAAATTATTAACAAATATGTGAGATTTCTCGTCCCGTGCCTTAAGTGAGCTGGGAAGCGGGACTCGAAATGACTTACTTATTAACTAGCACAGATGAATCTAAAAATTTCCTACAATTGGTTCAAGGAGTATTTAAAGACTAACCAGTCGGTTTTTGACGTGGCCAAGGAATTGTCTTTAAAGGGCATGAGCGTGGAGCGAATTGAAACTGTCGCGCCGAGTTTTAAAAATATTATTACGGCAAAAATTTTAGAAATCACCAAACATCCCAATGCTGATAAATTAAAATTAGTCACAATTGATACCGGTAAAGAAAAATTAACCGTTGTTTGTGGTGCACTAAACATTTTGCCTGGTCAAATTGTGCCCTTTGCCCAAATCGGCGCGGAAGTCAAAAGTCCGGACAAAGAAGATGAAACCTGGATTGTTACGGCGGCAAAAATCAGGGGTGTGGAAAGCCAAGGTATGCTGTGTTCGCAAAAAGAATTGGGTTTAGGTCAAGATCATACCGGTATTATGATTTTGTCTGATAACACGCCGGTGGGCAAGCCATTAGCTGAAGTCATTGGTCCGGATTATATTTTTGACGTGGAAATCACTTCCAATCGGCCCGATGCGATGTCGGTGGTTGGTTTAGCCCGGGAAGCCGCAGCGGCTTTGAGTATAAAATTAAATTGGCAAGAGCCAAAACCAAATTTGAAAGTTATTAATAAATTACCTTTGACCGTGGAAGTCAAAGAACCAAAATTATGTTCGCGTTATTTAGGCGTGGTCATGACCGAGGTTAAAGTCGGGCCATCGCCGCATTGGTTGCAATTGCGCCTTTTGGCTTCCGGCCTCAGGCCGATTAATAATTTAGTGGATATTACTAATTATATTCAATTGGAGTACGGTCGGCCGCTTCATGTTTTTGATTACGATAAAATTAATGGTAATAAAATCATTGTTCGGCAAGCTAAAGCTGGTGAAAAGATTTTAGCCCTTGATGGCAAAACTTATGATTTAAAAACTAACCATTTAGTGATTGCTGACAGCAAAGTGCCAGTTGCTATTGCCGGTATTATGGGCGGCGAGGAGTCGGCTGCGACCGAAAAGACCAAAACTATCATTTTTGAGGCGGCGATTTTTGATCCGGTTTTAACTCGTAAAACTGTTAGGGAAATAAATTTACGTTCCGATTCGTCTGATTTATTTGAAAAAGGTTTGCAACCCCATAGTGCCATGGTTGGGATTTTACGAGCCATTGAGCTGACCCAGGAAATTGCCGGCGGCAAAGTGGCCAGTCAAATCGTTGATAGTCAGAAATCAGAAATCAGAAATCAGAAAATCAAGTTTGATACCTCAATTATCAAAAAACATCTGGGTGTTAAAATTTCTTTAGGGCAGATAAAAAAGATTTTACAGTCATTGGGTTTTACCGCTGTGGGGACAAAAACTCTAACCGTAACTGTGCCTTGGTGGCGAGCCGGTGATGTCGTTTATGATTATGATTTAACTGAAGAGGTGGCTAGAATTTATGGTTATCATAATTTACCGACTCATCTGCCAACTGGCCAAATTCCGGTCCAAACGAAGGATCCGGTATTTCTTTGGGAAAGTCTGGCTAAAAATTGTTTGAGTGGTTTGGGTTTTTGTGAGGTTTATAACTATTCAATGGTTTCAGAAAAGTTTTTAGCCAAAACCAAATTCAACTTAGGTAAAATGTTGGCTATTGCCAATCCGTTAAACGAAGAAATGACAATGATGCGTACGACCTTGATGTCAGGAATTTTACAAAATATTTCGGATAATATTAATAATTTTTCCGAATTAAATATTTTTGAACTGAGCAACGTCTATTTGCCAAAAGGCCAAAACGAGCTGCCAGCTGAAATTTTGAAATTAAGCGGCGCCATTGTAACTAATTCTAATAATTCTTTTTTTGTCGCCAAAGGTACCGTTGAGTTACTTTTGAAAAAAATGGGTATTGGTCAGTACGAATTAAAGCTAACGGATCAAAATTGTCCGCTTTGGCAAGTCAATCGCGCTTTAGATATTTATATTGATGAAAACTACGTTGGCCAATTTGGTTTGATTAAACAAGATATTTTGGATAATTTCGGTATAACTAAAGCCGTGGCTTTGTTTGATTTTGATTTTTTGCAACTGATAAAATTTGCCACCACGGTTAGGGCCTATCAGCCGTTGCCGGAATTTCCCAGTGTTAGTCGCGATCTAGCTATTATTATTGATGCCAAGCTTGCCTGGCAAGAAATTAATCAATTAGTCAGCCAATTTAATAAAATTATTGTTGGGGTTGAATATCTTAATACTTTTGTTGGTAAAGAGCTTGAGACAAACAAAAAGAGTTTGGCTTTTCGCGTGACTTTTCGTTCAAGCCAAAAAACTTTAAAGGCTCAAGAAGTTGATGATATAATTTCTGATTTGATCAAGAAGTTGGCAGAAAAGTTTGATGCCAAGTTGAGGTAGCTTAGAGCTTTTAGCTTATAGCTTTTAGGGAGGGGCCTACAAGCTATAAGCTAACAGCTAACAGCTAAAATTATGCTTGAAACATCAAAAGACCTTTTATTCATCATCATTGCCTTCGCCATTTTATGGCTGACCGTTTTTGTTTGCTGGGCGCTTTACTATGTTGTCGTAATGTTGAAGAATTTTAGTAAAATGACCATTAGCGTTCGCGAAAAATTGGAATTAGTTGATAATATTTTGAAATTAGTTCACGACAAATTGGAGAAAGGTTCTAATCATATGTCAGTCGTTGCCGATTCGGCTATTAAATTGGTAGGGTTTTTGATGGAGAAGCAAGGCAAGGCGAGTAGTAAGAAGAAAAAGAAGTAGCTAGGTAAAATCCGAAATCCTAATATCTAAATTCTAAACAAATAATAAATCAGAAATTTTAATGTTTTAAACGTTTAGGATTTGGTGTTTGGAAATTAGAATTTGTTTGGAATTTAGGATTTAGTGCTTAGAATTTATTTAACAGGGGAGCTTGCTTTCCTTGATCGCCTTGGATTTAATCCGGCGGCTAAATATTTTATAAAGTTTATGTCTTTTGTCCATCTGCATGTTCACTCGCATTATTCGTTGCTTGACGGTTTAGCCAAAATTGATGATTTAGTTAAAAAGGCCAAACAATTAGGTATGCCTGCTATGGCTTTAACTGACCATGGCGTAATGTATGGCGCCATCGAGTTTTATCAAAAAGCCAAGAAAGCGGGAATCAAACCGATTTTAGGGGTTGAAGCTTACGTTGCCCGAAACGGCCATACTAACAAGCGGCCAAGAATTGATGACAGCCCGTACCATTTGGTTTTATTAGCCAAGGACGAAATTGGTTACCGGAATTTAATAAAATTAACTACCATCGCCCATCTCGATGGTTTTTATTATAAACCCAGGATTGATTTGGAGCTTTTGGAAAAGTATCACGAGGGTTTAATTGGTTTGTCCGCTTGTCTTCAGGGCGAAATTGCGCGGCATTTTTTAAATAGCGACGAAGCCAAGGCCGAAGAGATGGCCATGAAATATCAACAGATCTTTGGTGTGGGTAATTACTATCTGGAAGTTCAATATCATCCCAATATTCCCAAGCAAAAAGAGGTAAATGAAAAAATTCTGGCTTTGGGGAAAAAATTAAATATTGACGTGGTGGCCACCAATGACGTCCATTATTTAAACAGCGATGATGATTACGCTCAAGATGTTTTGCTTTGCATCCAAACCAAAAAAACTTTGGCCGATACTGACCGGATGTCTTACATGGGTGAAGATTTTTCTTTTCATTCCCAAGACAGTATGAAGCAGTTTTGGTCTCAATATCCTGAAGTTATTTCAAACACCCTGGCCGTGGCGGAGAAATGTAATCTTGATTTAAAACTGCATAAAATATTATTGCCTAATTTTACTGTGCCTAGCGGTAAAACTGACACGGATTATTTAGCTGAGTTGTGTCAGGCAGGTTTAGAACGGCGCTACGGGACAGCTAATATTTCGGCGGAAATAAAGAAACGGCTTGACTATGAATTGGATATCATTAAAAAAACCGGTTTTGCTTCTTACTTTTTAATCGTTGCGGATTTTATTAATTGGGCAAAAAATAACGAAATTGTCGTCGGGCCGGGACGTGGTTCGGCTGCTGGTAGTTTGGTGGCTTTTTTGTTAAATATTACCGACATCGATCCGTTGAAATATAATTTGATATTTGAACGGTTTTTAAATCCCGAAAGAATTTCTATGCCTGATATTGATTCTGATTTTGCTGATGCCAGGCGTGATGAGGTAATTAAATATGTAGCCGAAAAATACGGTAATGATCATGTCGCTCAAATTATTACCTTTGGGACAATGGCCGCTCGGGCCGCTATTCGTGATGTCGGCCGGGTAATGGGTATTCCTTACGCTTATTGTGACAAGGTGGCCAAAATGATTCCGATGTTTATGACTTTGCAACAATCAATCAATACCGTACCGGAATTGCAGGAAGTTATGGTTGACCCTGATGGTCGCCGTTTAATTGAGATTGCCAAAAAATTGGAAGGTTGCGCCCGACATGCCTCCACTCACGCCTGCGGGATTGTGGTTACGCCTGAATCCATGGACAATTATATCCCGCGACAGCGCTCTAATCAAAATGAAAATGAAATTGTTTCCCAATATGAGATGCACTCGGTTGAAGATTTGGGGCTATTAAAAATTGACTTACTGGGTTTGAAAAATTTAACCATTATTGAAAACACCTTAGAAATTTTGAAAAAAGCCAGAGGAATTAGTATCAGTATGGATAAAATTCCCTTAAACGATAAAAAAACTTTTCAGTTATTGCAGCGAGCGGAAACTACCGGCGTATTTCAATTTGAAAGTTCGGGTATGCGTCGCTATCTCAAGCAGTTAGTGCCAAATGAGCTAGAAGATATTATTGCCATGGTTGCTTTGTATCGGCCGGGCCCGATGGAATTTATTCCCGATTATATTGGTGCCAAGCACGGTAGGGTCAGAGTGGCTTATTTGGATGCGCGAATGGAGCCGGTTTTACAAAATACTTACGGTATCATTGTTTACCAGGAACAGTTAATGGAAATTGCCCGGGTCTTGGCCGGTTTTTCCTACGGTGAAGCCGATGTTTTACGTAAAGCGATTGGTAAAAAAATTGCCTCGTTGCTTCATCAACAGGAAGAAAAAATGGTTTCCGGTATGATTAAAAACGGGATTAAGCCAAAAATAGCGCAACAAATTTGGGATTATGTTTTGCCGTTTGCTCGCTACGGGTTTAACCGTTCCCATGCGGCTTGTTATGCCATGATTGCCTACCAGACTGCTTATTTGAAAGCTTACTATCCTTCTGAGTTTATGGCTTCGCTTTTGACCTCTGACCACGGTAATATGGACCGAATTGCCATTGAAGTTGAAGAATGCCGGCAAATGGGTATTGAAGTTTTGCCGCCGGATATTAATGAAAGTTTTTCTACCTTTACCGTTGTTTATGATTCTTTAGAAGTTAATCCTGAAAAAACCAGCCGAAAAATTAGGTTTGGTTTAAATGCAGTTAAAAATTTAGGGGACAATATTGGCCGAGAAATCATTAAAGAAAGAAGAGCCAATGGTCCTTTCAAAAATTTGGAAGATTTTTTAAGTCGGGTAAAAACTAAAGATTTGAATAAAAAATCTCTTGAAGCCATGATTAAATCCGGCGCCATAGATTTTTTGGGTGAACGAAACCAGTTACTTTATAATATGGATAAGCTTTTAGTGTTTGTAAAAAATATCAATCAAGAGCAGGAAAGCAAACAGTCCAGCCTTTTTGGCATGATGGCAACGACCGTGGCTTTGCCCAAACTCAATTTGGATCCAATTGAACCGGCCGATGATAAGCAGAAATTAAATTGGGAAAAAGAGTTTTTGGGTTTGTATGTGTCGGCTCATCCTTTGTCCGAATTTGCCGAAAAATTGCGGAACCGAATTACGCCAGTTAAAGAAATTTTGAATAATAATAGCGACCGAGACAAAGTTTTGCAGGTGGCTGGGGTTATTACCAGTGTCAAAAAAATTATTACTAAAAAGGGTGAGCCAATGCTTTTTGTCCGGATTGAAGACATGACTAACGGGATTGAAGTTTTAGTCTTTCCAAAAATTTTAAAGTCGGATCCGGTTTTGTGGCAAGAAGATAAAATTATTATAATGAATTGTCGTTTGTCAGACAAAGACGGAGAAAATAAACTGATTTGTAATCAAGCTAAAGAATTAAATACTCAAAATATTTCCGAAGTGTTAAGGGAATTGTATGAGCTGATGAGCAGTAATGGCAGTAGCTATATTAAAAGATCATTTGCAAAAAAAAGTAGTGGCAATCAGGAATTATTGATTTCGGGCAATGTCTATGTTTTAATTCCAGCGCAAATGGATAATGACTTAACCCAAAAATTAAAGGAAATTTTTCAAAAATATCCTGGCAAATACAAAGTTTTTTTGGCAATAAAAAATCAGCTGGGTTACAAAAAAATTATGACTAACTTTTTAGTTAACGCCGGCGATGAGATTAAAACCGAAATTCAAGGCTTGTTGGGCCAAAATACTTTTCGGCTGGAAAAGTATGATTCTTATTGATTGCCAAATGACAATTTTTTTAGTATTATTAATATATGCAAAATCCGGGCAATATTTTACCAAAATCATATCGTAAAATCGGCATTGGTTTTTTGGTTCTAGCAATTGTAGCATTTGTTGTTGTTTTAGTTTTGATTTCTTCTAAAGCGACTATTATTATCAATCCTGGCCAAGAACAAATCAACCAAGATTTTGTTTTTGACGTTAGCGAAAATGCTAGTGTTGTTAAGCCGGATGCAGTCAATGGTAAGATAATATCTTTAGGCGTTGAAGGTAGCAATATTTTTAAATCAAGTGGCTCAAAAAAACAAGAAGTAAAAGATAATATAGTTGGCCAAGTGACTATTATCAATACTTCTGACAAAAGTCAGGCTTTAGTGGCCACCACCCGTTTAGCCGCACCCAGTGAGCCAACCAAAACCTTGCTGCGCTTAAACGAATCAATTAATGTGGCAGCTGGCAAAAAGGTAACGGTGTCGGTTTATGCTGACGATCCGGCTAATTTTAAAGAATTAAAACCGATGAAACTAATTATTCCTGGTTTGCGCCCGCCCTTGCAAGAAAAAATTTATGCCCAAAATTCTCAAACTCTAAGTAAAGAGGGAGTAGAAGTCAAGGTGGTAGCCGATATTGACTTAAAGACAGCTGAGAAGGGATTAAAGGATCAGCTTTACCAACAAGTTATTGTCGAGGCTAACAAGCAGCTTGATTCAGCCCAAGCTTTATGGCCCAAGTTGGTGTCAATTAAAGTAACTGAGTTTACGCCTGAAGCTAAGGCGGGCGATGTTGTTTCGGAGTTTAATGCTAACATGAAAATTCAGGCAACGGTTATTATTTTTGACGAAAGCCAGCTAGTGACTTTGGCTCAAAATAAATTAAAAAATAATTTGCCCAACGGTAACCAGCTAGTCAATCTGGAGCCAAAGAATTTTTCTTATTCAGTCCAAAGCTACAATATTGATTCCAAACAAGCGACAATTAAGGCCAACTTAGCTGGCAGTTCGGTTATCTCCAGTAATTCCGACTTTATTGATAAAACTAAATTGTTAGGTTTAACCGAGGATGAAGTTAAGGCTTATTTTTCTCAATTTCCTGGCGTTAAATCAGTTGAAGTTAAATTTTCACCGGCCTGGGTGAAAAAGACTCCTAGGCTGGCTAATAAAATTGAAATTAAAATTATTCAATAATTTAGTTTGACAAAGTTAACTAGCAGATTTATAATAAATTTACCTGAAGTGATTGGCTTGGCTACCAACCAGGCGTTTTAGCAAAAACTCCCAATAAAATAGGGACTAAATTTCTAGGTCAATAGAATAAATTGAGAATTTCTCGAGGTGGAACCTCTCCGATGTGACGTCGGAGCCCCGGGCAGATATATTTCTGGTCGGTTTTTATTATAGTCATTTCGAGTCCCGACAAGTATTGTCGGGACGAGAAATCTCATACGTTTACTTATATAACTAACTTGATGAGATTTCTCCCTTTCCTCTACTAATCTTAAACGCGGTCGAAATGACCAGAAGAATATGAATAAAAAAATAATCCTCAAAGGTAGAAGAGTCGTTCTGCGGCCGTTATCACTTAAAGATGCCAGCCGGTTTTGTTGTTGGTTAAATGACCCAGAAGTAACATTTTTTTTGGATATTTATGATAAGCCAAAAACTACATTAAAAATGGAAAAAGACTGGATTAATAAAAATAAAAAAAATAAGAATAATCTTTCTTTTTCAATTGATACCAGCGAAGGTATTCATATCGGCGTAGTTAGTTTACGCGATATTCAGCCTTTACATAAAAATGCCCAGTTTGGCATCATTATTGGTGATAAAAAATATTGGGGCCAGGGTTATGGTACCGAGGCGGGCAAACTGATAATTGACTATGGTTTTAAAAAATTAAAATTGCACCGGATTTGGCTAGGCTTTTATGCCTATAATATCCGCGGTGAGAAATCATATAAGAAACTTGGTTTTAAAAAGGAGAGTTGCTTGCGTGATCAAATATACCGCAACGGTTATTATCATAATTTAATAAACATGGGAATTTTAAGGGAGGAATATTTAAAAAACCAAAAACTTAAAACCCTAAAGCCAAAACCTAAAGGTAAGAATTAATAATTTTTGGATTTTGGGTTTTAAGTTTTAATCTATATAATAGTATGTCCAAAGTAAACAAACCAGAAAACAAAATGGAGCCAGTCCGCCACTCATTAGCCCACTTAATGATTATGGCGGTGCTGGAATTGTATCCGCAAGCCGGCTTAGGGGTTGGGCCGTCAATTGATGATGGTTTTTACCAAGATTTTGATATACCCCAGGCTATTACGCCCGAGCTGCTGCCAAAATTGGAAAAACGGATGCGCGAGTTAATTAAGAAAAACATTAAATTTGAGCAGCATGATGTGGATTTTAAAGAGGCTTATGAGTTTTATAAAAATGACCCTTACAAAACTTGGTTCATTGACGACTTAAAAGCCCGGGGCGAGAAAAAGGTCAGTTTTTACAAATCCGACTGGCTCGATAATCTTTGCGCCGGTCCACATGTCAAATCAACCAAGGAAATCAATCCTGACGGTTTTAAATTGACCAAAATCGCTGGCGCTTACTGGCGGGGTGATGAGAAAAATAAAATGCTGCAACGAATTTATGGTACTGCTTTTGCCACTGAGGCTGAACTAAAAAAACACCTTGAATTGTTAGAAGAAGCCAAGAGAAGAGACCATCGGGTTATTGGTAAGGACTTGGACTTATTTGTCTTTTCTGATTTAGTCGGTAAAGGCTTGCCGCTTTTCACTGAAAAAGGCTCAATCATTCGGCGCGAACTGGAAAGATTTATTGTTGATGAAGAAATTAAACGTGATTATAAACATGTTTATACTCCCGAATTAGCTAAAGTGGAACTTTACAAAAAATCCGGTCATTACCCGTATTATAAAGATACTATGTACCCGGTAATGAAAATTGATGAGGAAGAATTAATCTTAAGACCAATGACTTGCCCTCATCATTTTCAATTATACTTAAGTAAGCCGCATACTTACAAAGAATTGCCGATCAGGATTGCCGAATTGGCCAAGCAATTTCGCTATGAAAAATCTGGCGAGCTGACTGGCTTAATGAGGGTGCGTTCCTTTTGCTTGGCTGATTCTCATATCGTTTGTCGGCCAGATCAAGCTACAAGCGAGATAAATAATGTTTTGGATTTGATAGAATATGTGGCTTCGGTTATGGGTTTAACCAAGGGAGAAAATTTTCGTTATCGCCTTTCTTTGGGTGACCGCCAGGAAGAAAAAAAATATTACAAAGACGATAAAGCCTGGGACGATGCTGAAGATATTTTGAGGCAAGTTCTAAAAAAACGCCAGGCACCATTCTTTGAAGCTGAGGGCGAAGCAGCTTTTTACGGGCCTAAAATAGACATTCAAATGAAAAATTTTGCCGGCAAAGAAGATACGGCCTTTACCGTTCAATATGATTTTGTCATGCCCAAGCGCTTTGAGCTAGTTTATATTGATGAGGATAATAAGAAAAAAGAAGCGGTCGTAATTCACCGTTCTTCCATTGGCGCGATTGAAAGAGTCATGGCCTTTTTAATTGAGCAGCATGCTGGCGCTTTTCCGCTTTGGTTATCTCCGGTCCAGGTTCAGATTGCCCCGGTGGCAGCAACTTTTGTCCAAGCCGCCAAAGAGATTGCCCAAGAGTTAATCACTAATAATGTTCGGGTTTATGTTGATGAAGCCGATGAGACCGTTGGCTATAAGGTTAGAAAAAGTGAAAAAGCTAAGGTGCCTTACACTTTAGTCATTGGTGAAAAAGAAGCCGGTGGGGCGGACTTAGCAGTCAGGGTCCGGGGTCAAAAAGAAATGCTGGTGATATCTCGGAATGAGTTTATTGAAAAAATGGTCAAAGAAATCAAGGAAAAGAAATAGCGTGATACTAACCTGCGAATGAGACATTTGTATACTAAAAAAGAAGCTCCAGTCCTTGCAAATTTGCAAAGGCTGGAGCTTTTGATTTAATAGGCGAGCACTACCGGAACCTCGAATGTTAGTCCGGGCACCAGGTACCCATTTAGCCACTGAGCCGTAGTCAGTAGTTCACTTGGATTTTCTGACTGGCTAAGGTCAGTCCAAACAAAACAGCCTTCAGCCGCGATATTATCAGCCGTGTCGGGCCAAATAGCTGGTAGCTGGTCATCACCTATCATGGATACGGTTAAATACTGGCCGCTGGGGTCAGCGATAAAGTTTACCGTTGCCATTAAGCGAAGGCCAACCGTTGATCCCGCGGCGATTTGCAGCGGGGAAAACAGATCAATAATGACCAGTCCGTCAGCGGCCATATCGCCTTGGCCAAGTAATACATCAGAGTCAGCCATCGTAATGGCCAGGTTGTTGCAGGTCAAGCCGTCGGTAAAGTTTACGCGAAATGATAATCGGCCAACCCCGACGTCGCCCGAGCTCAAGGCAGTAATTTGGCAATCGTAGAGTGATTGCCAACCACCCGTGAGTTGGTTGCCGTTTGTCGGCTGTTGGATGATCGGCATTGAATCGACTAGGTACATATCTGCCGAGCTTGCCTGGCCTGTCGGTATGATCGGCGCGGAAGAGCCGCAGCCATAGGCTACGATCTTGTCGCCAGGAATCGTGATATTAAACCCTTGACCTGACTGGCTAGGATAATCCATTCCAATATTGGCAGTGTCGATTTTGACGTCAACAGTTGCGCCCGTGCTATTAGCCGGCACGATTATCGGCTGAGGCAGATGAATCATAAAAGATTCACTTGGAACAGCACCGCGAAATACCATTTCGCCTTCTTGCAGCAATGTGATTGTCCGAATATTTTTGACTCCGCCGCCATTGAGTTCGCCGATGCAGATTGGCAATTGCTCAATACGCATATCTTCCCCTGATGCCTTTAAGGGCACAGCCATTGTCTGAATACCATCGCAGAATGCTACCACCAATTGGTTGGGTGGTGAGTCTGGACTTAATTCAAGATTAAGCGCTCCCGGCCGAACTATCGTAATAGTGGGGCAGGTAATTGTTTTAAATGGCAAGACGAGTACTGGCTTGTCAAATCTTAGGCATCCGCCCCAGATACTCGGATAAATCTTTGCGCCGACTGCCATTTCCGGTGAGACATCAAATTTAACTGTCAATTGAATTTGATGTCCAGCCTCAATTGTTGGTTGGCTTGTTGGGCTGATGAAAAATTTGACGAAACCGAAAATATCAATTTTTGGCGGTTTGCGGGTGGCCAAGATTACGTTGCCATCCCAAAGGCTGAAACGGGATAAACGATTAAGTTTATCTCCACTTATTTTCAACCTCACGGCCAGATCGCTGAGTTTTCGGGTTTGGCCAGTCAAATTATTGTAGTCAATCCTCAGTGCCTCGGTTTGCAAACCGCCAGGTGCTACGGTTTCTACAGCGCTATCCGCACTGAGTACCATATAGCCACTGCCCGGATAAGCGGCAGTCGCATTGGTTGCAATTAGGCCTACGGCCAAAAACAAAATCAGAATCAGTGTTACGTTTTTCATGCGTTTCTCCTTGTCCGTTTTTTGCACTTTACCTTGGTCCTATATCCATGCAGTAATGACCACAGGCCATTACTGACTTTTTAATCAAATTCAAAAAGAGCAATGTCTAAAGAAGACTTCTGAGATTAACATAAAAAATGATTTTTGTCAATCTGGTCTGGAGGCTTTTTGGTATTTACGCTATAATTAAGAAAGCAAGGAAAAATATTAATTTTTAGCCTATGAAAAAGATCATAATTTTTTTAGCCCTGATTAGCTTACTTGTGCCAACCTTAGTTGCGGCTCAATCTGATATTAATGCTAACTATGAAAGTACTCCCTTGAAAGAAGAAATTTCAGCCAGTGATTTAGGCCAATCTGAGCCAATAATTTTGCCCAATAGCAATTTATATTGGTTAAAAGACTTTTGGCAAAAAATTAAAATCTGGCTGGCAACTGATCCGATTAAAAAAGCGGAACAGCGGTTAACCGTTGCCAACCAAAAATTACTTGAGTTACAAAAGCTCATAACCAAAGGAGTAATTACCGGCACGGAACTAAAAAATAATTTAGAGCAATACAATTATCAAATTCAAAGCCTGAAGACAAAGATTGAAAGCCTGAAGGATCAGCAGCCCCAACCAGTTGAACAATTTGTTAATCAATATACAATCCAAGAATTTATTCGGCAGCAGCTAATGAGAAGAGTTGAATTGAAGCTGGATAGTGATGTCAATCGGCAACTGATTATTGACGCTAAAGATAAATCGTTGGCAGTCTTAAGTGATTTGTTAAGCAAGATTAACAAAGAAAAAATTGAAGAAAGAATCAATGGTATTTTATCCGGTGAGCAACCGTTAGAGTTAAGCAATTTTTATAACGTTGAGACTTTAGATCAGTTGCAACAAAAATTACCATCTGATGTCCAGCCAGTTATTGCAAAAATAAGAGAAAAAATAATATTGCAATTAAATGAAAATTTAGACACAATGACGCCGGAGCAAAGAGCGGCTAAGCTTAGGTCGGTTTTGGAAAATTTTAAAAATTCGGCCGGGACTGGGACTGAAGAATTCATCAACCAAGCCAAAGACGGTGCTTCCGGTTTGGATCAATTTCAAAAAGATTTGCAAGAAAAACTTAAACAATTGATTGTGCCTCCGGCTAAAAAGAATGTCAACGCTGACACTGAAACTGAAGTAAAAACTGAATGCACTTGTACCACCGAGTACGCCCCAGTTTGTGGTGCTGACGGTATAACCTATTCTAACGCTTGCGGAGCAAAGTGTTCTGGTATTCAAGTTGAACATACGGGCGTATGCCAAGCAGCTGGTTTAATTAAATCTGGAGATCAAACTGAGAAAACTGGCACTAGCACGTCTTTAGAATAAATTTAATTATATTGAGAGAACCTCGTTGTCTGTCTTCATTGGCCAGCTAGGTTTTCTTTTTTAGCAAAAAAGCTTGAAATTAATTCATTTTTTTGCTATTTTTAATCTGTTATGAAATACAAAATAATTGCTTTTGGCTGCCAATTTAATATAGCTGACGCTGAAAAAGTGGCAGCGGTTTTAGAAATGGTTGGTTATCAAAAGGCTGAAAATGAAAAAGAAGCAGACTTAATAATGGTCTTGGCTTGCTCGGTTCGGCAAACAGCCATTGATCGGATTTATGGTTTAAAGAAAAGGTTTGAGAAAATTAAAAAAAGTCGGCCATTGATTACTGTTTTATCCGGGTGTGTTTTGGAATCAGACAAAGTAAAGATGGCTAAATTTTTTGACTTAGTTATAGACATTAAAGATTTAGCCAGGTTGCAAAAAAAATTAACCAAGCTAAAAGTTTTGGTTTCAAGCAAACAAGCGGTTAATTATTTTGAAATTCACCCTAGCTATAATTCTAAATTTATAGCCTATGTGCCGGTTATGAATGGCTGTAATAATTTTTGTTCTTACTGCGTCGTTCCCTATACCCGAGGCCGTGAAGTTTCCCGATCGGCCAAGCTTATAATTAAACAATGTGAAGAATTAATAGTTAACGGCTACAAAGAAATTGTTTTACTTGGCCAAAATGTTAATAGTTATTCTGATGGCAAAACCAATTTCCCCAAACTTTTAAAAACCATCGACCAAATCCCTGGCAACTATTGGCTTTCTTTTGCTACTAGTCACCCTAAGGATATGTCTGATGAATTAATCAAAGTGATGGCTTTGAGCCAACATGTTATTCCATATCTTCATTTGCCGGTTCAGTCAGGCGATAATGAAATTTTACGAAAAATGAATCGTCACTATACAGTTTCTCATTACCAAAGTTTAATTAAAAAAGTCAGGCAGTTAATGCCTAATATCACTCTTTCAACTGATGTTATTGTCGGTTTTCCTGGGGAAACCAAAAACCAATTTTTAAAAACTTTATCACTGTTTAAAAAATTAAAATTTGACATGGCTTATATTGCTCAGTATTCACCTCGATTGGGTACAGTGGCGGCTAAAATGGCCGATAATGTCTCGCTTAAAGAAAAGAAAAGGCGGCAGTTAGTTTTGACAAAAATTTTAGGCCAGACGGCGTTTGAACATAATAAAAGCTTAGTCGGAAAAAATATGCCGGTTTTGGTTGATGGTTATAAAGACGGTTTTTGTTTTGGCCGGACGAAAAATTTTAAAAATATTAAATTCACTTCAGCCGTTGATTTAACCGGGCAGTTAGTCTTGGTTAAAATTACTGATTTTTATGCTTGGGGATTGGTTGGGCAATTGCCAAAGGTGGTAGTAATTTTAGGACCAACTTCTTCTGGCAAAACCAAACTAGCCGTTAAATTGGCTAAAAAATTTAACGGTGAAATTATTTCCGCCGATAGCCGGCAAGTTTACCGGGGTATGGATATTGGTACGGGAAAAGATTTGGCCGAATATGGTTTAGTGCCTTATCATTTGATTGATGTTGCTTCACCCAAGGAGCAGTTTACTTTAGCTCAATGGCAGAAGTTGGCGTTGGAAAAGATTAATAATGTTTTGGAACGGGGCAAACTGCCAATTATTTGCGGCGGCACTGGCCTTTATATTTCCGCGCTGGTTTCAGGTTACCAATTGTCAGCTGCAAGCTATAAGCTTTCGCCGATTCGTAAACGTTTAAATAAATTAACCCTAAAACAACTCTTACTTAAATTAAAAAAAGTTGACCCTAAAACTTTCAAGATCATTGACAAGAATAATCGGCGCCGAGTTCAAAGAGCTTTAGAAATATATTATGAAACCGGCCAACCAAAATCTGCCCGCCAGGCCAATAGGATTCCCCCTTACAACTTTTTAATTATTGGCCTAAACGTTTCCAAGGATATCTTATATCGTCAAATAGAAAAAAGACTTAAACAAAGGTTAGAAAAAGAGGGGATGATTAATGAAGTTAAAAGACTTCATCAGCAAGGTGGTGTTAGTTGGCAAAAGTTGCAGGATTTTGGTCTAGAATATCGTTTTACTTCCCGCTATCTTTTAAAAAAAATTACTTATCAGCAAATGTTTGATCAGTTAAATCAAGCTATTCGTGATTTTTCCAAGCGCCAAATGACTTGGTTTCGCCAACAATTGCGAACATCGGAATTTTTAGCTGAAAAAGGCTTAAAAGTTATTTGGTTAAATAATCATAAAGCAATTGTTAGCCAGATAAAAATTTTTTTGGGCCGGTAATTGCTTAACTAAAAACAGAAGCTAATTCTAGCTTCTGTTTTTAAATAGTGAGTTTTATTTTGTAATTCTTTGAATGGTTTTAATTTCTCTTATGACTTCATTGGCAAAGCCAACCATGCTTTCAGCTTCGGTGCCGGCTTTAGTTCCTTCGCTAGCGATTAAATTAGCGGCTTGGCCAATAGTTCCATCTGGGCTTAAGTCAAATTCAGGATCATCCATTCTGATTGTAGAAATATTGCCGCCACTTTTTTCCCGGAGCTGCTTTAACAAGTCAGTAGCCTCTTTAACTTTTTGAAAAATTGCTTCAACTACCGGGCCAATCTTTTCACTTTCCGCTTGCATTTTTTCTTTGAGTAGTGGCGGGTTATTGGTAGCAATTTCTAGCTCTCGGTATTTTTTGGCAAAATTTAAATAATCTTTAAGATCAGAAAAGGACATTTGTGAAATTTCCCCTGGAGTAAGTCCGCTTAGTTGCTCTAAGGGAACTATCTGGGCCAAATCAATTTCTTCTTCAAATGCTTCTCCTTGTCTCTCTGTAGCCATATTATTTATTTAGCTTATTAGTTAAAATATTTTTAAGTTGTTCTGGGTCAGCTTGACCTTTAGTCTCTCGCATTATTTGCCCAATGAAAAACTGAATTAGAGTCGTTTTACCCTTTTTGTATTGTTCAACTTGATTTGGATTTTGAGCAATTATTCTGTCAACAATCGTTTCTATATCGCCACTTTTAACATTTTTGTCTAAATCTTGTTCAACCATAATTACTGACGGATCTTTGCCGGTCGTGTGCATTATTTCCAATAGTTTTTGAGCAATAGCGGAGTTAATTTTATTTTGGTAGACAATAGTGATAAATTCGGCAAAATTTTCCGGCGTGACATTTATTTTTTTTCCATCCTTGTACGACAAGGCAATCAGTTTATTAATTAGCCAATTATAGGTTAACTTGGCTAGTTTGGCTTTATTTTTTTCCCAAATTTCGTCTTGAGTGCCCTCAACTTCGTCTAGCGACAGCAGCCAAGCCCGCAGCTCGGTAATCGTTCTTTCAAAAAAGTCGGCCAAACCTTTTTCATCCGTTACAATCTTTGCATTTTCCAGCGATAAACCAAATTCTTGGGTGTATCTTTGTCTTTTGGCCTGTGGTAATTCAATTAAGCTGTCTTTGATTGCCGCCACATTCAGCGCATCTGGTTGGCCGGGTTCAAAATTTAATGGCGGTAAATCCGGTTCGGGGAAATAGCGATAATCGGAGGCCTCTTCTTTAAATCGTTGATCTTGAGTAATACCCTTATTTTCATCCCAGCCGCGAGTTGATTGCTGCTTTGGTGGTGTGCCAGCTTCCCAAAGTTTAGTCTGCCGTTTAATTTCATACTCCAAAGCCCGTTCAATCGCTTTAAATGAATTTAAATTTTTTATCTCAGTTTTTGGCTGCAATTTATTAATATCAATTTTGTCTTGGGGTTGATCGGTTAAAGAAACGTTGGCATCGCAGCGCAAATGACCTTTTTCCATATCCGCATCGGAAACATTCAAATAGCGCATTATTGCCCTTAATTCTTGAGCAAAAGTTTTGGCTTGGAGCGGACTGCGCATATCCGGTTCAGTCACAATTTCCATTAAGGGCGTACTGGAACGGTTATAATCAACCAAAGTATGTTTGCCGTCGGGTGAATGGAAATTTTTGGCCGCATCTTCTTCTAAGTGAAGGCGGGTGATACCAATTTCTTTTGGGCCCTCTTTGGTTTGGATTGTTAATTTGCCTTTTAAACCAATTGGCTGATCATATTGGGAAATTTGGTAATTTTTTGGTAAATCCGGATAGAAATAACTTTTGCGGTCAAATTTAGAAATTTTTGGAATTTCACAACCCAAAGCTAAGGCCGACATCACTGACCATTCAACGGCCTGTTTATTGGTGACAGGTAAAACTCCGGGATGACCCATGCAGATAGGGCAGACGGTGGTGTTGGCCGCTTGGTTTTCGCCCGCGTTATCGCAAGCACAAAACATTTTTGATTTGGTTTTCAGTTGGACGTGAATTTCTAGCCCAATTACCGGGGTTAATTTCATAGCAAAAAGTATTAAATTTATTGTTTTAGCTTATCACAAAATGGTTAATTGTCAAATATTTATTATCTTTTTAGCTTGTTGCCAAATGTTTTCGGCAATGGTTTCAATTTCTAGCAGCTGGCCGTTTTGGCTACATTCAACAGTTAGCCAATTTAATTTTTTGGCCAGATAAGAACATCTCTCTTCGGCCTGCTTTAAGTGTTGAGTAGTATCGTGGCCATCATGACCCTGGCCGCGCTTAGTGATTAGTTCATAAGCAATAGCCGCGTCCAAGTGCAAATAAATTACTAAGTCCGGTTTGGGAATTTTAAAAGTATTAAATTCCATTGATTCATCCCAAATTATAAAGTCATCCAGCTCCGAATAAGTTAGTTTAGTTCCTTGATGAATCAGGTTGCTAGTATAATATCTGTCTAATAAAACAATTTTTCCCTGATCAAGCCATTGTTTGATTGTTTCAGCTGACTCCCAGCGGTCGGCGGCATACAGAGTTGAGGCTAGATAGGGGTTAACTGTGGTGGCCGGACCAAATTCGCCATTAAGGTAGCGACGAACCATTCGGCCAAAAAAGTTTTTTTCGTATTGCGGAAAATCAATTGTCTCAACCATCAAACCAGCTTCTTTTATTTTTTCTAATAAAATTTTGGTCTGGGTGGCTTTGCCCGAACCGTCAATTCCGTCAATGACGATTAATTTGCCTCGATTAGCTTGTAGCATTTTTTTTATTTATCTTATTTAGAAAATTTATTTCTTGTCTTGACTTTACCCAGTATATCAACTAACATAAATTTATTAACGGACTGGAATTTAAGTGCGGCTTAGACAACATAGGTAAGGAGACGGTTATGGAATGGTTTTTGACGGTCAAAAGCGTGTTGCTGGTAGTGCTGGCGTATTGGCTGATTACGGGCCTGCTGTCCAATTCGGAGTCGGTCTTTGGCTGGCTTGGAAAAGTTCTGCATTATCTGTTCTACTGGCCTCTGGCTTTTTTGGCAGAAGCTTGTCTAGTGGCAGTTTGGTGGACAGGAACAACGACATTACTTCGTTTTTTGTTGGCCACGGTTATTATAGTATTAATTTCTTTGGTGACATGCCATGGCTGGCCGGGCGATTACGAGGAGGAGAATTTTTGATGGTACTATTTTTTGTCTTTTACGACTGGGTAATTGTACCAGATAGCGGCAGTCCTATCTGACTTTGTCCTTTAAGTCGAAGGGAAATACCCCTTCTTTTTTTTATTTTAAAACCTTGTATTTCAGTTGCACCGCATTATCTCCGATTTTTTTAGCTTCAATTAATTCTAAATTCAAATCTAAATCCTCGCCTTCGGTAAAGTTCATACCTTGGCCAAAGATTTTTGGTTCAACGGTAATCAAGATTTCATCAACCAAACCGGCTTGCAAAAACATGCCGTTGGTTTTAGCCCCACCACCCAGGATAGCTGATTCAAATCCGCGATTTTCAAGGAGGGAAATAATTTCTTGAGGCGTGCCTTTGGCAAATTCTAAAAGTCCGGGCTGTTCTTTTTCCTTAAATTTTTCGGGTGTTAGACTTAAAATTAAATTCAAGCGACCAGGCAAAGCTTTGCCGATTGCTTCAAAAGTAGTTTGGCCCATAATAATTACGCCGTGTTTTTTGGTCTCAGCAATAAAAGCTTTTTTGTCAGCTTTGCTGGTCCAATCGGCATTTTGGGTGGAATTTTTGGCGATGATACCGTCCGCGGTCATGGCCATCATTAGGATTAGTTTCATAGAAATTAGCTATTAGCTTTTAGCTGGTAGCTTGTAGGGAAAATTCTAAAAGCTATAAGCTAACAGCTAAAAGCTGGTTTTAGACTGCTATTTCAAATTTAATTGTCGGGTAACTTTGATAATTAATTAGTTCCGTATCAGTCGCTTGCCAGTCAAAAATTGAGGTAAATTTTTTAGTTTCAATTTTTGGCAGGGGATATTTATTGTAATTTCGGGATAATTGTTCTTTTAGACCATCAACGTGATTAACGTAAATATGAGTATCAGCCAAAAATCCAGTCAGAATACCTTCCTCAAAACCGGTTTCTCGGGCTAACAAATGAAGCAAGGTTGCATAGCTGGCAATGTTGAAAGGCAAGCCAAGGGCGACATCAACTGAACGCTGGTTCCAAAATAAATTTAATTTTTTATTAACCACCGTGACTTGAAAACCATAATGGCAGTAAGGCGGAACGGCTTTGTCAATATCTAATGGATTCCAGGCTAAAACCAGCATTCGGCGGCTGTCTGGTTGAGCTTTTAAATCGGTGACTAATTTTTTTAATTGATCAACGCCTTGACCCGTATAATCAGTATCATAAGATTTGTATTGAGCGCCAAAATGCCGCCATTCCCAGCCATAAATTGTGCCCAAATCTCTTTCGGCAAACATGCGTTTCTTCGTTTCTTCGTCATTAGCATAAGGAATTTTTAATGGCGTACACCATTCGTCCCAGATATGATTATTCCGATCCTGTAGCCATTTTTTGTCAGTGATGCCTTTGATAAAAAATTCCAGTTCTGTAGCCACCAGGCGATAAGGCACTTTTTTTGTTGTGAGTATTGGAAAACCGGTGCTCATATCATGCTGAAACATATTGCCCGGAAAAACTAAAGTATCAATGCCGGTTCGGTTGGTAGTTCTTTGACCGGTTTCTAAGATTTTTTTGACAATGTCTAAATAGGCTTTCATATTTATGGTTTTAGCTCTTGCTGCCAAGTGGCCAAAGGTTTATCTTTATTTTTACTCTCTAAATAACTAAATACGGGTCCAACGGCAAAATATAGTTTGCCATCTTTATCCGGATAAATAACAATTAGATAATTTAAACCATCAAGGTATTCGTTGATGATATAATTATCCGCCGTTGCGTAGCTAAATGAACTTTTATTTTGAACGCCGCTAGCTTTAATATCACCAATAACAGTTTCAATTTGTTTATAAAAATTATTTATGAAATCATAATTATCTGAAGTTAAGCTCTCTTGGGTTAACTCCTTTTTTGAGATCTCCGCGGCTGGCTGTAAAATGTTTTTTAAGTTTGTCAGTCTCTCAAACGATTTGCTTTGGTTAGAAATTATCTGCAAGCTGGTAAAACCACTCATTACCATATCAACATTGGCCAAAAGGGTGCTGTATAATTCCGTCTGTGGTTCAATGTAGCCATAAGGGAAGTATTCTCTAAAAGTGTTATTGATTGAAATTTTGGTTTTTTCAAAATTAATTTCTCGGTGAAAATCAACCCAGGCTCCTAGGCTAGTATTTAGTTCTTTTTTTTGCCAAAGATCAGTTTGCATGAAAGCCGGCAACCCAGTTTTGGTTTGATTAAAACTGGTTAGGGCTGAAAGCAGGCTCAAATAAGCATTGTCATGCCAAGTAGGCTGGGTAAACTCTTTCAAAGCCGAAGAAAAATCAGTCAGATTCTGATTGTAATTGGCGTAGAGATTGCCTTTATTTTTTTCATTAATTTTTTTGGCCGTTTCGTTGTTCAAAAGATTGAAAAGATCTAAACCAGTTGGCCAGCAGCGGTAGTATTTTTTATCCATTTGGCAAGTAGAGAAGGGTAAAACTTGGCCTTTAGTAATTTGGCCAGTGTATTGCCCAGCTGTTTGGCCGCTTAAATTGTTAAACAATTCATTTTCCAATAGGTAATAATTACGAAGCAGCCGCAGGCCGGCTTTTTCTTTGCTATTTTGATTTTGCCTTAAAATCTTAGAAAAATTGTAGCTGCTGATTTTTTCTTGCAAGTTTATAATATTATCTTTAACTACTTGTTGGTCGCCAGTAAAGAGGTTATTTAAATTATAATCCTTGCCGAAAGTATCCTTCATTGCTTGTTGATAATCCAAGTAAGTCAAATTAACTTCCAAACCTTTAAAAAAAGAAATTGATTTATAAATATTGGCCCAGCGATTTTTTAAGGCTTGATCAGAAGCCAAATCGTTAGTCAGATACAAAGAAGCAACAAAATTGATTATTTGATCCGATTGGTCTAAAAGACATTTTGGGCAATCATTACTTTTGCTCCAAAGGGGAAACAGATTGTTGTTAAGCCAAGTGATTGCCAAATAATAATTTTTTAGTTTTTCCGAAGTGTTATATTGGGGCGGAATGGCATAAATTTCATAACTCCGGGGATAAAGAAAAATCGGGGATTTAGTTGTTTTTGCTTTGGATTTAATTAATTTTATTTCTTGGGCGATTTCATCGGCTAAATAGGGCGGGGTGGCAATTGTGTAAAGACCGGCTTCTTGGGAAGAAAAGAAAGTGTTATCAGCGGACAAAGAATCTTTGATTTGGCCAGTTTCGGGTTGTAGTAGTTTTAAACCGGTTGTGATAAAAGCCAATTCTAACCGGTTAGCTTCGGTTACCAGGTCAGTTTTGATCCCAAACTGGCTTTGCCTTGATTCATAACGTTGTCGCGCCTGATTGGCCATTTCTTTAAGCAGCTGCCAAAGTGAAGGATAAAATATTTCTTGTTCAATTTCTTTGTAAACGATATTCAAAGTATCTTGGTAAAGACCAACAACGGAATCAGCTGTTATTAGAACTGGTAATTTATTATTGTTGATTAATTTATAGTTACCCGCCCAATCGTTAACCTTTTGGTCAAAAGGATTGTTGATAACAACAAAACCATTGGCGGTGAGCTTAGCTAGGGTTGGGTCTAAATTTATTTTTCGGGAAAAATCGCGATAGTTTATAACTTGCTCTTTGGTTTTGTCTAAAGGTAGTTTGTAAGTTGGGGACTGGGCAGTATATTTTAGTTCCCAAGGTTTCCAAAACGAAGAAATAAATTGTTTTTCTTTTTCCAGTTTAATTTTTTCTTCCTGGACGATACTGGTATCACCTGAAGTTTGGAGTGATGGCGGCAAATAATTATAGTCAGTATTAGTATTCGGCGGGGCAGTGATGTCGCTGGTAGTCGTAGGTCGGCTGAGAAAAAAGAATACACCAATAGCCGTAATAATAAACAAAACAACAACGATGATGGCTGCGATTATTAATGGCTTTTTGTCCTCCATATTTTTTTCGTTAGCACTGGTTAGTAAATTATTTACCAGTTGAACCGAAACGGCCGTGACCACGACTGGTTTTTGCTAAATTCTTTACTTCTCTTAGATCGGCATAAGCGATTGGAAAAATTACTAGCTGAACAATCCGATCGCCCCTTTTTATTTGATAAGTTTTTTTGCTTAAATTGATTAAAGTGCAATTGTACTCGCCGCGGTAGCCGCAATCAAAAACTCCGCCAAGATTATGAACGCCGGCTGTTGCTAGGCTGCCACGGTCACGAGTTAAAGCGACGTAGCCTTTGTTAAATTCTAAGGCAAATCCGAAATCAAATCTTTTACTTTCGCCCGGTTTCAATTTGTAATCTTGCAGCGAACATAAATCCAAGCCCGCATCGCCCAAATGAGCATAGCTAGGGATTTTTATTTTTGGCTTAAGTTTTTTAATTTTGATTTTCATTTTGTTAACTCTTTTTTTGAGCTTTGTTTAAAATAGTCTCAATTTGTTTATAGAGTTCTTGAGTTGTGCCATTATTATCAATAATGAAATTGGCTGATTTAGCTACGGCTTTAATTTGTTGTTCGGCCTCTCTTTGCTCGTCTTGCTGAAATTGCTCCAAAGTTTTTTTAGTATCATCGCTATTTTCACCTCTGGAAGTTATTCTTTGCCAACGAATTTTTTGGTCAGCGTCAATATTAACAAGATAAAAGCCAGGAATTTGTTTTAGGTATTTAATATCGGGTTCGCGCCTGACACCATCAACAGCGACAATCTCAGTCTCGGTTTTGCTAACATCGTTAGCAATAGTTTTGGCCATCAGATCATCACCAAAAGTCTGCCTTAAAACCGAAGAAACTGTCTGCATGTTTTCTCGGCTTTGCTCAATATAGAATCTATCCAAAACATCGCGCAGCATGGAAGAAAAACGAAAGATCTTGGCTCCATGTTTTTCGGCAAGATATTTACAAGCCGTCCCTTTGCCCGAAGCAATCGGACCGACAAAACCTAAAATTATTTTATTCATTAGTTTTAGTCTCCTGAAATTTTACTGCGCCCTCGTTGATGCGCTCGGGAATTTCTTCGGTAAACATTTTTACTATCTCATTGCTCCATTCGGGATTTTCCTGGTAGATATCAACTTGAATGCCGGCTTCTTTTAACATTTCTACCGCTTTTTCGCTGCGGTAAATTTTACCAAGTACGACCCTGGTAATACCGGCAGCGATTACGTATTTAGTACAATGAATGCAAGGATTATATTTAGTGTACATGGTTGAGCCAACAGTGCTGGTGCCACCTTGAACGGCAGCTTGTAGAATTGCATTATGTTCGCCATGTATTGTCCTAACGCAATGACCATCTTCTAAAAGATGGCCGGCATCGTGACAGTGAGGTAAGGCGGCTGGAGAACCGTTATAGCCAGTGGAGATTATTCTGTTATTTTTAACCAAAACTGCACCAGAATAAAGACGATCGCAGGTGCCGCGGCTGGCAATAATTTTGGCAATTGCCATAAAATAGTCGTCCCAAGACGGGCGATAGTGATTTCGTTCTTCAGACATAAAGTTAAGCAAGGTAGGCGAGATAAGTTTATCAGCAAGATAAGCGACTTTTTTATCCCGTATTAATTTGTAATAACTCCTATATTTTAACAGATTTTAAACGTTCTTGGCAAATCAAAAAATCCGCCTAAAAAGCGGATTTTTTGGTAGTATTTAAATTTTATAAGGCGACTTTTACCCCTGGACCCATTGAAGAAGCAATAGTGACATTCTGAATATAAGTTCCTTTAGCTGAAGATGGCTTACTTTTTTTCAGGGCGCCAATGAAGGCTTGGAAATTTTCAATTAGCTGGGAATCGTCAAAATTTACTTTGCCAATTATTTGGTGGACATTGCCAGTATCATCACTTTTGAAGTTGACCTTGCCTTTTTTTAGTTCGCTGATAGTTTTGGCTAAGTTGGTAGTGATGGTATCATTTTTAGGCGAAGGCATTAAACCTTTGGGCCCTAAAATTTTGGCAATCACGGCTAGTTTTGGCATCATATCGGGAGTGGCAATAGTAATATCAAAATCAACTTTACCGGTAGTCTTAATTTGGTCAATTAATTCCTGACTGCCGAAAACGTCAGCGCCAGCTTCTTTAGCTTCTTTTTCTTTTTCCGGTGAAACAATGGCAGCAATTTTTTTGGTTTTACCCGTGCCGAAAGGCAAGGTAATGGTTCCGCGAACTTGCTGCTCGGTTTTTTTCGTATCAATGCCTAAGCGGACATGGACTTCAACTGAACCCTTGAATTTAGTAGTGTTGGTTTCTTTGACCAATTTAATTGCTTGTTCAAGGGAATAGAGCTTGTCTTTTTCGATTTTTTTTACCAATCCTTGATAGCGTTTTGAATGATTCATAATTTTTCCTTTTACCCGCTAAAGCCTTGGCGTAGGCGGGTTCGCGGTTTTGATCCCTGGAAAATTTGGGGTCCCGCAATTATTTATTATTATTTAATTAGCCGGAATGGTTTGAGGCTGAGGTGATGGTTTTTGTAACATTTTTGCTGGCTGGTCGGCTGAAACTGCTTTTCGGTCAAAACAACTGTGGCCGGCATCATGCAAAAACTCATTGTAATTAGGATAATTGTAATAATCGTTTACTTGGCCTTTATTGGAATTACTGAATTGGGCGCAAAGCTGATAAGAATCGCTGCCGGTAGATTTGTATTCGTAAGGCTTGGCCGTTTCCGGATCAATAATATTCAAATAGCCTCTTGATTGAATTAATTCATCCAAAGTCGTTGGTAGTTTGTTGAATTCTTGATAGTAACTATCAACTGCGTATTTGATATTTTGTAAATCATTAACTCTGGTCCGGTCAAAAGCGTTCTTTCTGGCTTGAACCGGGGATTCAATAATAAAGAAAGTACCAATAAAAGAAACGATTACTACTGCTAAGGTAATGATACCCATTATCTTTGGTAACTTGGAGTCAGTCAGCGAGCTGTGAGATCTGATTTCTAACCAGTAGTAAACAAACATCCAAATCGCAATGACCAAAATGGTCAAACTCTTAAGCAGGAATCGGACAGTGAAATCGCCGTTTAATAGGGAAAAGGTGGTAGCGATCAAATCACCGACGGAAACGGCGATTACAATAAATAGAATAATGTAGGTAACCCAGAGTCTAACTTTATTGTCCGGGGCTAAGCTGCCGTTTTTTAAGGCTTTTCTAACCAGTAAGGTGAAAATAAAAAATACCGGAACTGAAACAATCAGAGATGCCATTTCCCATTTGATTGCTGATTGGCTGAAAGCCCGAACAGCTTGGCCGTAATTTATTTCGGTGCCAAACCATTTGTTAATAAATTGAAACCATAGTCCGCCGGTGGAAAATGCTGTAATCCCTAAAGTGAAGAATAGGGCCAAATACCAAAATAAAGCTTTTGGTCCCTTGACTACCTGGCTGGTAAGTGGCTTTGTAGTCTGGTTTGGAATATTTTCCATATTTTTTTCTTTTAATTTTTTAGTCAATGACTTCTAAGCCCATTTGTCTGGCCGTACCTTCTACCATTCTCATTGCGCCATTAACGTCGTTGGCGTTTAAGTCAGGCATTTTCTTTTCGGCAATTTCTTTGACTTGGGCTTTAGTAACTTTGCCAACTTTTTTCTTTAAACTTTCACCAGATCCTTTTTGAACCTTAGCGGCTTTTTTTAAGAGCTCAGCTACTGGCGAAATTTTAGTAATGAAATCATAGCTGCGGTTATCGTAAACGGTAATTTCAACTGGTGTGATTTCGCCTTGGCGACTTTTGGTCGCTTCGTTAAATTTTTGGCAAAATTCGGCGATATTTAAACCATGTTGACCTAAAGCCGGACCAACTGGTGGCGCTGGATTTGCTTGGCCAGCGGGAATTTGCAGCTTGATAACTGTTTTAATTTTTTTAGCCATAGACTTGTTGACCGATAACCGATTACCGATTACCGATTTTTTATTGAATTTATTAATGATTTAATTTTTGCTGCGATTTCATTAGTTTTTTCGTAAAAACTATCAAATTCCTTCTGACTAATGAAATTCTGATCCAAGCTAATATATAAACCGGCAACGACCTCTTCTAATGAACTTAAGGAAATATTTAGAAAATGGCAAAATTCAATTTGTGTTCGATTGCAACCCTCGCTGATATTCAGTAATACAGAAACTGCCGCCCGCCGAATTTGAGAAGTCAAACCGAATATTTCTTCTTTGGGAAAGCCTTTGGTTACGGCATATATTTCTGAAACAAATATTCTAGTCAGTTGCCAAACTTCTAATTTTTCAAATTTATAGTACATAGCTTATCTGACGGTTAACGGTTGGCGGTAGACGATTATCGTTTTATATTTTTTTAACTTGTAAGAAATCCAATTCTAAGGGAGTTTCGCGGCCAAACATTGAAACCAAAACTTTGATTTTGCCTCGGTCTTCATCAATTTTATTGACCTTTCCTTCATAACCTTTAAATGGACCATCAACGATTCTAACGGCTTCACCAACCGTAACATCAATTTTAAAGGTTGGTTCTTCCACGCCCATGCGTTTTTGCAGATTTTTAATTTCTGATTCGGAAATTGGAGTCGGGGTAGTACCCGAACCGATAAAACCAGTTACATTTGGGGTATTACGAACCACGTACCAAGAATTGTCATCAACTACCATTTCGACCAAAACATAGCCGGGAAAGATTTTTTCGGTTACGACTTTTCTTTTGCCGTTTTTAATTTTGATTTTTTTCTCGGTCGGAATTAAGACATTAAAAATTTTGTCTTCCATGTCCATGGATTCAATTCTTTGCTGTAAATTCCGTTTAACATTTTCTTCATAGCCAGAATAGGTATGAATAACATACCAGCGCCGACCTTGTTGAAGTGTTTGTTTTGGCATATTTTTTTAAGCTAAATAACTAATCCTAAAATAATAGTTAAAAGATAGTCAACAATGCCTAAAAAGGCAGCCACCCCTAAACTAATACCAATCACTAGCAAAGTGTGTTGGATAATTTCTTTTTGGGACGGCCAAACTACCTTTTTTAACTCTAAATGAGAGGATTTTATGTAGTTAATTAAGCGGTCAAAAATGTTCATAGATACGATGCTAATTTACGAATTAATGCGAATCTACGAATATATTTGTGGCATTCGTAGACTCGAATGTATTTGTATATTCGTATTACTTTTGGATTTTAAAAAGCCCTGGCGGGCTTTATCTAATTTGTAAGATTATTCTACCATAAGGTTGGCCAGTTCGTCAAGAGGGTAGGGACTTTAGTCCAAAAATCATTTGCCAAAAACTAAAATTTGGGTTTAAGATAAATTTAGGAGATATGAATCGTGCCTTGGCACATAACCAGAAGGGGTTTGCACCATGAAAATAGAAGAAAAGTGTCCATATTGCACCATGGGAAAACTTACATTTGAAGTAAGCCATGATCGCCAGGATATGCTTTTTACTACCCTGCGCTGTCCTTGCCAGGAATGCGGCAAATCTGTTTTGCTGATTGTACTAGAAAGCTGCTATGTATTTTTGAACCTTGATCAGGGAATTATGAGCAGCGGTTTGATTCCTCAAATCATTGATCACATTTGTCAGCGGCTAACTGATGCTTTAGGCCGGCAAGCCGCTGGAATACAGGCTTATGATGATGATTCTGATGATGAAGATGATGGAGAAATGACGGAAGTGCCATTGTCTGAAGCTGAAATGCTAGCGGAGGGTCTTTTCCAGGAAGGCGAACAGCACTTTCTTTGCTATTCAGGCAACGAAGCTACTCCACTCAAGTTAACCCAAAAAACCGGCTTAACCGATTTTAAAGTATCTTGCAATTAGCTTGAATCATTTTGCCGTGCCAAATCTTTGCTCCCCGTAAAACAAAAGGTCTACCAAAATCTGGCAGACCTTTTTTATAATTAAAATTATAGAGAGTAGATTAGATGTCCAGGTTTTTAGCGTGAGCATGGACCCCAGCCTCAAGCCCGGAAGATTTTGAAAAAAAATAGAGTTTATTTTTTGGGATCGCCTGCGGCTTGTTTCGGTGAAGTTAGACTTTACTCAATGGCTTGAGGCGGGGCGAGACGAGGTGACTAAAATTACAGAGCAAGTAGATTAGATGTCCAGGTTTTTAACGTTTTTAGCGTGAGCATGGATGAATTGTTTGCGGGGAGCAACTTCGGAACCCATTAGAATGTCAAAAACTTCATCAGCTTTAGCTGCGTCTTCAATTGTTACCACACGCATTACTCGGGTTTCTGGATTCATGGTAGTGTCCCAGAGCTGATCTGGATTCATTTCGCCCAAACCTTTGTATCGTTGAATAGATAATTTTGGCGTTTTTTCGGTTTTTTCTTCAACTTCTGTTTCCTCAGTTCCTTCGGTTTCTTGGCCTTCTTGAACAACAGCAATTGATTCGTCGCTAATCTTATTCTTCTTTTTGTAATCAGCTAATTCTTCGTCGCTATAAAGCCAGATCATTTCCTTGCCTTTTTTAATGCCATAAAGCGGCGGCTGGGCAATATACAAATGAGTTTGGCGAATAAGCTCCGGGAAATAACGATAAAATAGAGTTAGCAGTAAAGTTCTGATATGAGCGCCATCAACGTCAGCATCAGTCATAATGATAATTCGGTCATAGCGCAATTTATCAATTTCAAATTGTTCGCCGATATTTGTGCCTAAAGCAATAACTAATGATTTTAATTCATTATTGGCTAAAAGTTTATCCAATCTGGCTTTTTCGACGTTTAAAATTTTTCCGCGTAATGGCAGAATCGCTTGAAATTCTCGGTTGCGGCCCTGTTTGGCTGAACCACCAGCCGAATCGCCCTCAACAATATAAAGTTCCGAGCGGGAAGCGTCGCGCGAAGAACAGTCAGCCAGTTTCCCGGGCAAGGTTAAACCGTCCAAGACGCCTTTACGCAAAACAGTTTCCCGGGCAGCTCGGGCAGCCACTCTAGCTTTTTGGGCCAAAATACATTTACCAACAATCGCCTCGGCATCCCGAGGGTGCTCTTCTAGCCAAGTATTTAAAGTATCATAAACAATGCCGTCAACAATCGGTTTGACTTCGGCATTACCCAACTTAGCTTTAGTTTGACCTTCAAACTGAGGATTCTTAATTTTAATTGAAATGACCGAAGTTAAACCTTCGCGTGAATCTTCACCACTTAAATTGTCATCTTTTTCTTTTAGGTAGCCTTGTTTTCGGGCGTAGCTGTTTATGGCTCTGGTTAAAGCCGTCCGAAAACCGACTAAGTGCATGCCGCCTTCCGGATTAGAAATGTTATTGGCAAAAGCAAAAATATTTTCAATATACTCGTTGGTATATTGCAAAGCGACTTCAACCTTGCAGTCATCTTGTTCTTTTTCAACATAGTAAACATTTTCATGCTTGGGTTCAACGTGTTGGTTTAAAAAGCGGACATAAGAAGCGATTCCGCCTTCAAAGTAAAAAGCATAGCTGGCTTTGGCTTTGGCCTCGCGTTCGTCAACGACTATTATTTTAACTCCTTTGGTTAGATAGGCTTGCTGGCGCAAGTGGTCCAAAACCGTATTAAGGTTATATTCTAAAACTGTAAAGATTTCTGAGTCTGGTTTAAAAGTGATGATTGTGCCGTTTTCTTTAGTTTTACCAACCGGTCTAACATTTTTTAAAGCTCGGCCTTGGCGATATTCTTGTAGCCAAATTTTGCCATCGCGTTTAACCTCGGCTTTGGCATATTCGGATAAAGCGTTGACGACCGAAACACCAACGCCGTGCAGACCGCCTGAAACTTTATAGCCACCATCGCCGAATTTACCGCCGGCATGAAGTTTGGTCATAACTACCTCCAAGGCTGATTTCTTGGCTTGTTTATGTAAGTCAACGGGAATACCGCGGCCGTTATCGCTAACCGAAACCATTCGGTCCGGCAATAATTTAACAACAACCTCGGTGCAAAAGCCAGCCATGGCTTCATCAATGGCATTATCAACTACTTCCCAGATTAAATGGTGCAAACCTTCGGCCGCAGTGTTACCGATATACATGCCCGGTCGTTTGCGGACCGGTTCAAGACCTTCTAAGACAGTAATTTGTTTGGCAGTATAAGCGGCTGATTCAGCTGAAGCTTTGCTCTTTTTAGTTTTATTCTCTGGCATATTTTGTAAAATTTAGTTAACGATTTAAGCTGATTTTAAACTAACAAAAATATTAGGTATCTACCTAAAAAATGAGGCTAAAAATGTCTTATTTTCTGTTGTTTTTCACTACTATAATTATAGCATATTTACAGATTGTTTCAAGGGTTTTGTCGGCTAGAAACAATTGGTTTTTATTGGCTTGATTTTTAGGCTAAATTTAACCTTAAAATGAATTTATGTTATAATAAAGATGGTTTTATGCCGATGAGAGTTGGTATAAACCAAAAGTATACTTTTTAATCCCAACAAATCAGGGATTCTATACTGAGCGTGGCTTACGGTTTCGCTGTTTTCTATTTTAAACAGCGGAACCAGCCGCTCGGTAATTGGGTTTTAATTTTTTATCATGCCTCAAGACAACGAACAACTTAGCCAGGTTAGCAGCTTTAAACTAAAAGCGAGCTATTGGTATGTAACGCATAAATTAAAACTCAAAAAGATGTTGGCCATCTTTTTAATTGTTTTATCAGTAGTTTTGTACGGCTACAGCCTGTTTCGTTTAATTATGATTTTAGTAATTCAAGATCAACAGTACCGGCAAGATTTAAATTATTTATCAACTCAACAAATAGATTACTCTTATTTTCATCAAGTTAATCAGCCTCGGGATTTAGAAATTGCCAGTTTTGATGTCGCTGGCGGCCGGGAAGGGCGTTATGATTTTATTTTTAATATCATAAATCCCAATGCTAATTTTTTTGGCGCTCAGGTAACTTTTCAGTTAATTTCCGGTGGTGAGATTCTGGCGGAAAAAACTGGTTTTATTTTGCCGGGTGAAGAAAAATATTTTGGTTTTTTTGGTCAGGAAACCCAAGACACGGCTAATGCCATGATTAAAATTGCCAAAGTGAATTGGCAGCGGGTTCATAATTTTAAGGATTATTCGGCTGAACATTTGAAGTTTAATATTACTGATATTGAATTTAAACCAGCCGAGGATTTGAAAATTCGTGGTGAACTGCCAGTTAGCACGTTGAATTTCAAAATTACCAATAATTCCGCTTACAGCTATTGGCACGTTGGAATTTTTATGGCCCTGCTTAGCGTGGACCGAGTTGTCGGTGGCAGTTTTATTGCCCTAGACCAATTCCAATCCGGTCAAACCCGAAACGTTGAAATGAGATGGTATGATTCTTTGCCGTCGGTAACCGATTATAAAATTTTACCCGAAGTTAATATTTTGGACGCGGCGGGCTACATGCCGGTAAAATAAAATTTAGAATAGATACAGAAAGGGGAGTAATTTCCCTTTTTAGTTTGCCTTAAAATATTGACAAAATTAATCAAATATGCTATACTAGCATGTTGGCCTAAAATGCCAAAGCTGTACCTTAAAAATGTTTACTTCCTGCTACTTTTTTAGCTAAGTTTAGCTTTAACTTAATTAAGATAGTGGCAGGAAGTTTTCCCCGCAGAGAAAACTAACTTACAAAAAAAATTGACCTAAAAACTAAAGAAAGGAGAAAAGGTCAGTTTAGTGGTGGCGGTCTGCGATTTTCCGTGTTTTGGCTACAATGTAGTGACTTAAACTAGACGGACAAATAATGTCTGTCTCCACAAAGGAGCTCGTATGAGCGAAGTAGCAGGATTTCAGAAGTCGGGTTTGACGGATCCGCATATTGTATCGGCTCCGGCTGCGGTTGCCCTGTATGGTAATCAAACCATTGAATTGGCCACCTCGATTCCGGATCTGGCAGTGGTTGGAGCAGTGCTTGAGGGCGGTCGGACGCCAGTAGCTTTCGTCGTGCCGAATATGAACGGCAGTGGCGAGGCGGTTTCGGTTGAGGCGGTCCAAGGGCTGTGCCAGACATATCGAATTAGGCACGGTATTGCGCCGTCTAAATGCGAGATTGTCTGGGCAGTACCGCCAAACAGCGTCAAATCCCGTCAGGGTGTAATAATCGTAACGCGGTGTGATAAGCGAGGCCCTTTCGCTAAGGGCTGGAACGAAGTCGTGGTTAAACATGAAGTTGGCGAAAACGCCAAAATGAGTGCAACGTGGCGCCGCATGGAAAATGGTGCCATGGTGGAAGAAGCTGTTTACACCCGTAAGGCGGATTACAAGGATAATAAGGTGGCGACGGAATTGATCACTGCTGCCTTTGAAGCGATTATCCGTTGGTTGTCGGGAAAGATGACGCATGTCTGGTGGCCGGGTGGCAAAATGACCATCGCTGGGATGTTCTCAATTGAGAAAAAGTCTAAACCGAAAAAGCCGGCGGATGATATGGAAGTGACATTGGAACCAGAAAGGGCGTACAACCATTATTGCATTTGCGTGCAGCGACCGGTGAGAGGACAACCAGCTGTGACCTGGATTCATAAGGTCATGTTGCTGGCCGGAGGTTTGGTGTTCTATGAACCCAAACAGCTCTCGGACAGTAATGGTGGGCTCACGGCGGCCCGGGCATACTTTGAACAGTTTCCGGGTGCGAACGAAACCCTTGACCGCTGTATGGAGTCGCTGCTTCGGCTGGAGCAGCAGGGCGAGGATCGGTTTCGCGAAAAGCGCCAACGCGAACGTCAGTAGTAAGTAGTTTGTAGGGAGCGGGGTATATCGTTTTTTGTGACAGGGTGGAAATTATTTTGCTTTCAGCGAAATGGTTTCCGCCCTTCTTTATTTACCCAAAATTTGTTAAAATTATTAAGGTAACTTCAAAAAAGTTAGTGCCTAATATCTAAAGCCTAATAATTATTTATGTCCTTAATTAAAATTCAAAATTTAACCAAAGATTATGTGACCGACGAAGTCGTGACCAATGTTTTGCGCGGCGTCAGTTTCACGATTGACGAAGGGGAATTTGTCGCCATTATGGGCCCGTCGGGCTCGGGCAAATCAACTCTGATGCATATTTTGGGGTTTTTGGACCGGCTCACCAGTGGTGTTTATGAATTTGAAGACCGCACCGTGATTGATTTTTCCGATGATGAATTGGCCGCTTTGCGTAATCAAAAGATTGGGTTTATTTTTCAAAGCTATAATTTATTACCCCGAACTTCGGTTTTGGAAAATGTGAAGTTGCCTTTGGTTTATGCCGGAATGTCAGTCAAGGAAATGGATGAAAAAGCCAAACAAGCAGTCAAGGCCGTTGGCTTGTATCATCGGGTTAATCATTTATCCAACCAGCTTTCCGGCGGTGAACAGCAACGGGTGGCCATTGCTCGCGCGCTAGTAAATAACCCAAAAGTAATTTTTGCCGACGAACCAACGGGAAATTTGGATTCTAAATCCGGCACCCAAATTATGGGATTATTGGAAGATTTGAATGACGAAGGCCACAGTATAATTTTGGTCACTCACGAGCAAGACACGGCTGATCATGCCCGGCGGGTAATTAAAGTTCGCGATGGCTTAATTGTCAGTGATCAAGAAGTAGCTAATCGTCGTTTGGTTTCCAAAGACGGCGAACTTAAAAAATAATTATTTTAATGTCAAATTTCCAATTACCAATTTCTAATCAATATCAAATATCAAAGTTTAAAAGTCAAATCGTTTTGTCATTTGAATTTTGAATTTAGTTTGACATTGGAAATTTGAAATTAGTTATTCTAGTATGAATTTTTTTCAATCAGTCAAGGGGTCGTTGAAGACTTTAGCCTCGCGTAAGTTGAGGTCGTTTTTGACGATGCTGGGAATGATTATTGGAATTTCTTCAGTGATTATTATCATGTCAATTGGTTCCAGTGCTCAGGGTTTGATTCTGGACCAAATCAAAAGTATCGGTTCTAATCTGATTGGCATTTTGCCCGGCGCTTCGGATGAAGGCGGTCCACCGGCTTCGGTTTTAGGAATTACCGTTACTACCTTAAAATATGAAGACGCTGTGGCTATAACCAAGCCGCAAAATGTGCCGCATGCTTTGGCGGTTGCCTCTTATGCCAAAGGCATTGGCGCTATTATTTGGCAAAACCGCAGCGTTGATACTAATTTTACCGCTACCACGGCTAGCTACATTGAGGTTGAAGATGCCAAAGTTGCTCAAGGCCGGTTTTTTACTAATGAAGAAGAAAAAACTACTTCGCGGGTGGTGGTTTTAGGTAGCCAGGTAGCCAATGAGTTATTTGACGGTTCTGATCCGTTGGGTCAGGACGTAAAAGTTAAACGGGAAAGTTTCAAAGTCATTGGCGTAATGGAAGAAAGAGGCTCGGCTACTTTTCAAAATCAAGATAATCAGATTTTTTTGCCTTTGCTTGCCGGCCAAAAGCTATTGTTTGGTTCAAACCATTTGGGCTTTATTAGAGTTAAGGTTGACGAGGCAGCCAATATAGACAGAACGATTGAAGACATCAAAATTACTTTACGGCAGCGGCATAATATTTCTAATCCAATTGATGACGATTTTACCGTTAGAAGCATGCAGCAGGCCTTAGATGTTTTTACCGGCGTAACCAATGCTTTGAAATTATTTTTAGCCGCCATTGCCGCCATTGCCCTATTGGTTGGTGGCATTGGCATTATGAATATTATGTTGGTTTCGGTTAATGAAAGAATTCGGGAAATCGGTTTGCGTAAGGCCGTTGGCGCTAAAAAATCAAATATTTTAATCCAATTTTTGGCCGAAACCATTGTTATTTCTTTTGGTGGCGGACTGATTGGTATAATTTTAGGGACTTTAATCTCCGGGCTGGTGGCATTGGTAGCTAATTATTTAGGCTATCAATGGAGTTTTATTATTCCGCCTGATGCCGTGGTGATTGCTTCCGGCATCTCAATTGCTATTGGTTTGATTTTTGGCCTTTATCCGGCTTGGCGGGCGGCTAATTTAGATCCGATTGAAGCTTTGAGGTATGAATAGATATGAATTATGAATAAGGAATTATGAATAAGGAATTGAGAATTATGAATTATGAATACTAAATTAGTAAAAAATAATCCCTCGGGCAATAGAAGTAAATTCAAATTACTTAGTTTTTCTTTTTGTAAAATTGTTATTCCGTTTAAAATTGCCTGGCAGGCATTAAGGCGCAATAAAGCCAGAACTTTTTTAACAATTTTAGGGATTGTTATTGGCATTATGGCAGTAATCGCGGTAATGTCAGCCGGTGATGGCTTTAGATCGTACGTGGTTGGCCAGATTGAAACCTTTGGTACTGATGCCATTGAGGTTGAAGTCAAGCTGCCTAGCACCAGTCAAATGTCTTCTGACAATGCCGCGGGCATGGCAATGGGAGTTACGGTTACCACTTTAAAATTATCGGACGCTGAAGCGATCAAGAAGTTGCCTAATGTTAAAGACAATTATTCTGCCATCATTGGCCAACAAATAGTATCTTATCAAGACGAAAAAAAACAGACTCTTTTGTGGGGAACAACCGCTTCTTTTGTTAATATTGATTCAAGTAAAGTTGCCCAAGGCCGATTTTTTACCGAAGAAGAAGACAGAAATCTGGCTACCGTAGCGGTAATTGGCAAAACCGTTCAGGATAAATTATTCAACGGCAATGATCCGCTGGGTAAAATGATCCAAATTGGCCGAGATAAATTTTTAGTTATTGGGGTAATGGATAAGCGCGGCTCAATTACTTTTTTTGACATGGATAATTTAATTTATGTGCCGATACAGACTTTACAGAAAAAAGTAATGGGTATTGATTATGTTCAAATGATTTTTGCCAAAGTTTACGACAAAAGTTTGGCCAATCAAACTGCTCAAGACATTACTTTTTTGATGCGGCAGCGGCATGACATCAGTGATCCTGATAAAGACGATTTTGCCGTGATGACAATGGCCGAGGCTTTGGATATTTATAACACAATTTTTGGCGTTATAAATTTACTCTTGATTGCCATTGCCGGAATCTCTTTGGTGGTTGGCGGTATTGGTATTATGAATATTATGTATGTTTCGGTTACGGAAAGAACTTATGAAATCGGTTTGCGTAAGGCGTTGGGCGCAACTAACAATAATATTTTATGGCAGTTTTTGTGGGAAGCCTTGGTGATAACATTTTTCGGGGCGATTATCGGTTTTATTTTAGGAATTGGGCTGTCATTTTTAATATCAGTGGCAGCTAGTTCTCAGGGCTTAACTTGGAAATTTGTTATTTCTTTAAACTCAATCTTTTTGGCTGTTGGCGTTTCTTTTGGTATTGGCCTAATTTTTGGGGTTTTTCCAGCCCTGACTGCCGCCAAGCTTGATCCGGTTACGGCTTTAAGGTCGGGTAAGTAGTAAAATAGAAAACAGAAATTAGAGATCAGAAATCAGGGAACAGATAGGGCAGACAAGAGACGAGGTTTTTGTCCTCGTCTATTTAAAATGGTTAAATTTAAAAAAACCGCCATAACCTTAATGGTTTGGCGGGTGATTACAGGTTCATGATTCTGTAACAAAATAGACTTTTTGCCGATAGATTCGGGCAGGCATCAAGGTAGGGTTGCTTTGGAACATCGCTTTCGCTAGCCGAGCGATCCAACCATTCTTCAACCAGCCTAAAAGTTTCACTTAGTTCGTCGTCAGTCAACTCTTCATAGCCGCTGCAAAGCATTATTTTCTCCTGATTGTCCGTTTGGCTACATTTCAATCAGCATAGCAGCGCCAATGGCTTGGGCATCTTCGCCGAGTCTTGATTTCCTGATCATTAATGGCTTAGCCACTCCGTCAATTCCGTTATAAACCTCGGGATTAATATTGGCTTTGATGACGGCAAACATCTCGCCAATGAAGAGCTCTTCGGCTTCGGCTATGCCGCCGCTAATGACCACTGAATCCGGGTCAACGGTATTAATCAGGATTGCCAGGAAGGTGCCCAGTTGCCGGCCCAGGTATTGGTAGGCTAAAATAGCTGGCTGGTAACCCGCAAAAGCAAGGAGAGCAATTTTTTTTGGGCTGATATCTCCATCGAGTTTTTCCGCTGTCCCGCGAAATAAAAAGTACAGCCCAATAACGCCGTTAATGGAACAGATTTGCTCCACCCCAAAACCGTTTGGCGGGTTGAGGTTGGCCTTTGCCATTTCGCAGGCCATACAGTGGCGTCCGTCCACAATTCTGCGGTCTTTGATATAAGCCACGCCTGTTCCTGAACCAAGTGTAACCAAGATTAAATCTTGGCAATCTGGCGGTTCATCGGTTAACTCGCCCAGGCCCTGGACATTGGCATCGTTGTTCACTTTGACCGGCACGCTGAATTCTTTTTCCAGAATTTTTTGCAGCTCAACATTGCGCAAGCCTTTGATGTTGGGTGTTTCCAAAATTTTACCGGTTTTCATGTTTATCGGTCCGGGGGCGCCAACACCAATGCCAATTACTTCCTGGTTGGCTTTTTGACAGGCCGCAAACGCTTGCTTCAGGATTTCAATAATTTTATTGACGGTTTCCGCCCTTGGCGCTTCGGCATCAAGGTCGCACCTGAATGGTGGAGTGCAGCTTTGCAGGGCTTTATTAAACCCCATTACTAAAACATGCGTGCCGCCAATGGTGAGACTTAATCTTACTTTTTCCTTTGGCATTTTATTTTATTCCTCCTAGTTATAGAGCTTGAATGCTCTGTTTTGCCTAAAACAATCTTAGTTTAAGCTTAATCTAAAGTCAAATCTTGACAATTTATCAATTTTTCCCTATACTGTGATTATTATTTATTAATCACACATACCGTTGATATTGGGTTATTTCCTCCCCGGTGTTTGTCGGGGTTTAACCTTAAAAAAGCGGTAGAGGATCCTGGCTTCTCTTAGCTAGGATAAAAAGGAAACAATTTATGTCAAAAAGCCCAGATTTGATGACAATGTTGCAATCTGGTGTCCATTTTGGTCATCAGCTTTCAAAGCGTCATCCAAAAATGAAACCTTACATTTTTACTGAAAAAAGTGGGTTTCATATCATTGATTTAGAGCAAACTCAAATTAAACTCCAAGAAGCTTTGGAGTTTGTTAAAAAGATAGTGGCCAATGGCGGCACTATTTTATTTTTGGGTACAAAAAAGCAAGCTCAGCCGATTATCACTAAGTATGCCAAAGAATGCGGCATGCCTTATGTGACCGAGCGCTGGCTAGGTGGTACCTTTACTAATTTTGCTGAAATTAAAAAATTGGTTAAAAATTTCAGTGAATTGAAAAAACGAAAGCAGACTGGTCAATTAGAAAAGTACACCAAGAAAGAAAAATTAGATTTTGATCGGGAAATTGAAAAATTGGATAAAATTGTTGGTGGTATTGAAATCATGACCAAAACCCCGGATGCAATTTTTGTTTGTGATATTAAAAAAGAAAAAACGGCGGTTTCGGAAGCAATGACAAAAAATATTCCCATCGTTGCGATGTGTGATACCAATGTTAATCCGGAAAAAATTAATTACCCAATCCCAGCTAATGATGACGCCATCAAATCAATTGAATTAATTACTAGTTTAATTTGCGAGGCGGTCAAGGAAGGGATTAAAGAACGGCAGCCGGCTTCAGTCGCGCCAGTTAAAAAATAATTTTAATAAAAAAATAAAAATAATTAATCAAAAAATATGGCAATTGATACTAAATTAATTACAAAACTTCGTGAGCTAACTGGCGCTGGTGTCGGTGATTGTAAAGCTGCCTTAAGCGAAGCTAACGACGATATGGATAAAGCCGTTGAAGTCTTAAGGAAAAAGGGCGCCGTCAAAGCCAGCAAAAAATTGGCCGAAAGAACTGCTAGCCAGGGGATAATTGAAAGTTATATTCATGCTAATGGCCGGGTTGGAGTTTTGATTGAGGTTCATTGCGAAACTGATTTTGTCGCCTTAAATCAAGATTTTAAAACCTTGGTTCACGATTTAGCCATGCAAGTGGCCGGCGCCAATCCGTTATATATCAAGCCCGAAGATGTGCCGGCTGAAGTTATTGCTAAGGAAAAAGAAATTTATCAGGAGCAGCTGAAAACTGAAGGCAAACCAGAAAATATCTGGGAGCGGATAATTACTGGAAAAGTTGATAAATATTATCAAGAGGTTTGTTTGCTAAAACAGCCTTTTATTAAAGAAGATAAATTGACGGTTGAAGAACTGATCAATAATCACATTGCCAAAATCGGCGAAAAAATTGAAGTAACCAGATTTTGTCGTTATCAGATTTAATTTTTAGTTTATCAGACATCTAAAAAGTTAATCTATGCCTCAAGTTGCAAAAATCCAAGTTGTATTTTGGGACCAAGCTTACGAAGGTAAGGCTGGTGATTTTAAGTTGGCATTAGGTGATAATGTTGTAGTTAAAACCGAATGGGGAACTGATGCAGGAAAGATTATTTCATTGCAGGAAGTGCCTAATGAAGTCATGGAGCGATTGGAAAATTTGGTTTCAATCATCAGAAAGACTACAACGGAAGATACTGAAATTATAGCCGAATCAAACAAGCAGCGGGAAGTTGCTTTGGATTATTGTAAAAAAGCAGTTGAAAAAAATAATTTGCCAATGAAAATTATTGATGCTCATTTTTCCTTTGATGGTAGTCGATTAATTTTTCCCTTCATTGCTGATGGCCGGGTGGATTTTCGGCAGCTAGTTAAAGACTTAACCCATCATTTTCAAAAATCAATTCGGCTCCAACAAATTGGTATCCGCGACGAGGCAAAAATCTCGGGTGATTTTGGCTCCTGCGGCCGCACCCTTTGTTGCAAAACTCACTTAAAAGAATTAGCCAGTGTTACTTCCGACTTAGCCGATATTCAGCAAGTTTCTCATCGGGGTTCGGAGCGGCTGTCTGGTCTTTGCGGCCGTCTGCGTTGTTGCCTGGCCTTTGAAGGTGAAGCTTATAAAGAATTGGCCAAGAGTTTACCGGCCATTGGCTCAGTAATCAAAACCCCTGGCGGCAAAGGTAAAGTCATTGGCTGGCATACTTTAAAGCAGACCGTTGACGTTTGCTTGGAAGACGGGGATAAAACCATTATTGAATTTTCAATTAAAGGAGAAAACTAATATGAAAAAAATATTACTATTCTTTGTAGTCTTAACCTTGGTTTTTGGCTTATCGGCTTGTC